>Ga0222671_1000022_pt1 | contig 144042 bp, 219 predicted proteins | sample AntAcemetagen797_FD_179849 | JGI IMG/M metagenome (GOLD analysis project Ga0222671, IMG submission 179849) | Saline water microbial communities from Ace Lake, Antarctica - #797 | ecosystem: Environmental > Aquatic > Non-marine Saline and Alkaline > Saline | place: Antarctica: Ace Lake... | reverse complement strand
CTGATGCTGCGATTGCAGCCCTCAGCGAGACGACGAGGTCGGAACGCCTCCACCATGACCTTGAGGACCTCAACCAGCACTGCGCCGTTGGTTCCGGTCGCTGACTTTCGACGGGCCTTCGAGTCCTGCTTCACGCGCTCGCGGTACTCCTCGTCGTTGTTGTAGCGGTCACGCTTCTTCGTTCGCAGATCATCCTTGTGCGTGTCGTAGTAGCTGCGGTTGTACGCCTGACGCTTCGCCTTCTTCTCATCGTCGGTGAGCATGGTCTTCGGCGTTTCAACAGTGGCAACTTCGCTCATGGAACCTTCACTCCAGCGGCTCTGTAGAAGCGGGCGCGCTTCTTCCATCGATTCTCGAGCCGTCGTACTCCTATGTGTACCACATCCTTAACAACGAGAGTAGGCTTGCCCTGACAATCACCAGCACGCCAAGAGCAGAGCTTCTCGCATTTCGATGGAGAAGGCGTGCAGGGGCGGCGTCCTCGGCCCACTGTTTGCTCTGGATCTGAGATTGGCATTGCGAGGTACAGCGCGTCGATCGCCTGGTTATCGTACCCCTCTTCAATCATCTGTTTCGTGGCCAACATCACCTGACAGGTGTCAGCGTGATCCAGTTCGACCTGAGTCGTCTTCCGCATCTTCCAGACGCTCTTATTTCGACCATTGACCTTCTTGAGGTGCTTGAAGCGGTTTCCACTCTCATCCCGAGCGAAGCTCGACCCAGTGACCCACCCGATTGATGTATCGCTCCACTGTGGATGTGAAGCAAACCAGTCCTTGAGCATCTCCTCGAGCAGGTAGAGCTGTTCGGTTCGAGTCGAGACGACGAAGCACTTCCTACCGATACGGACGGCCTTCACGATGGAGGCAACGAGGTTCGCGTTGGTCACGAGATCCTCCGCTATCTGCGACTCCATCTGCGCGTGGTTGAGGTCTCCGATTGCCACGTAGTAGGAGCCGCGACGGATGGCCTTCAACTCGAATGGAATGTTGAGCTTTGACACCATGAAGGTGGTGCCTTCCGTCTTTGCGGTGTACCCGATGGGTCCGATGTGCTGGAAGAACACGTCCTCGCAGCCATCCGAACGTCGCAGGGTTGCAGACAGTCCCAGTCGAAACCGTGCATTGAATTGGGGCAGCAGGGGTGCCCAGGTCGCTGCTCCGATGCGGTGGACCTCATCTGTGATGACGAGTCCGAACGCGGAGTAAAACGCCTCACCGTAGTCCCTGGCGGCTAGAGACTGGACAAGGCAAATGACAAAGTCATAGCCCTTGAACTGGCACTTCTTCTGGCGAGTGATCCCTACGCGAGCGCCAGGGAAGAACTCTTCGATCCGGCTCTTCCACTGCTTGAGGAAGAACTCCTTGTGGACCAGGATCGCAGTACGGCACCCCAGGTTGTACGCGATACGGCACGCCGTGACCGTCTTCCCAAAAGCACAGCCCGCCTCAAGAATCTCCCCGCCGTAGCTGGAGGACTTGAAGCGGGACGTGAATAGCTCAACCACCTTGGATTGTTCGTCGAAGCGTGGGGTGCCGGATGTCGCTCCGGTGAAACCACCGTCCTGGCACTCCTGGCGCATGGGAGCACCGTCGGACACGTTGAGGACGACATCGACTTTCGCCTTTGCGTTCTCTTTGTACCAAGCCCTCGGGATGCCGAACTTCTCGGGAGTCTCAGAGAAGAGTCGGATGGGCTTGATCGGCCCATCGTCACTGAACTCCGATGTCGACTTCGGAAGGACCGTCAACTCCTCGCGCAGGTTATGTAGCTGCGCGGGCTTTAGATCTGATTTGAGGACCCATACGAGTCCGTCGATCTCTACCTGCATCTCATCCTCATGAAATCGATTTCGCGGACGGGAAGTTGTCGAGGGGGCGTCGCCTTTTCCAGCCCATCAGTCACCGGGCTTTCCCCGGACTGCCGTTCACCTCGACAACCATCCGATCCCTAGAAGGGAATGTCCTCGTCGTCGATGTTCTCGGTGTTGACCTCAGCAGGGGGCTGCTTCGGTGCAGTGTCGCCGTCAGCAGAGGGGTCGGGCGTGCCGTACCCACCAGCCGGGGCCTTGTTCGCCGTGGCCTTCCCACCACCGCCACCGAGGAACAACTGCGACAGAGCGGATGCCGACTGCGGCTGGAAGTGGTCCATGTAGTCGACCACCCCGTTCTCCTTGACGACATCGTCGATCATTGCAGGGTGCGTGTCGGGGTTGATCCCGTCGAGACCCTTGAGGCCCTCCTTGAGGGCTTCGAGGGTGGTCACGTCCATCTTGGTGACGAACTCCCACTCGGTGCCTGGGCGCTCCTCCTTCTTGCCGCCTCGGTAGAGGTCGAAGACGCAGCCGACGAGCGAACCACCCTTCTTGTCACGGAGGCGCTGGACCTTCTTGAGCAGACCAGGCTTGTCCTTTCCACCCTTCTTGAGGGGGAGGATCTTCCGGTCGAAGTTGTACTCGCGGTCCTTGTCGTTGACCCACCCCTGGAGCGAGAGAGCCTTCGTCGTCGGGTGGATGTTCACCGCGCCGCAGTCGATGACTGTGATGTAGGCGACGTAGCTCGGCCACATCTCCGTACCCGCCGCACCCTTGGACTCCTTGAACAGCTTGTTCTGCGCGCAGAACGGGCAGGATCCGAACTGCTCGCTCAGACCCGGGTTGCGGTCGAGGCAGATCGGGCTGACACCCTTGACACCGAGGTTGTAGAGGCTGTGAGCCCAGAAACCGAAGGGCGCGTCATCGACGATGACGATGCGCTTGGTCTGCTCGGGGTTCGTCCAGAACTCCCGGATTTTGCCGTCGTATTCACCGGCCTCGTGCTGCTTGTTGTCTTCCTCAATCTGGTCATAGCCAGTTGATGCCCATCCTGCGGTCATGTCGGTACCTCTGATCTTCTCGTATTGGGTGCGCCTAATGGTGCGAAATTGGTCACGGATGGCGCGTTCCGTGCCCTGCACCTGAGACAGAAGCTAGCACTGAACAAACGAGAAAGCAAACCTACAGAGTGAGGATTCTCGGCGTGTTCTCGGGGTCCGCTATCGCTGATTCCATGAAGGCACGAACAACATCCACCTGATCGAAGTCCAGCGTTCCAGGGTCGCACTTCATCGGCGGGATGATGTGGAACACCGGCCTCGACGGATCCAGCATAAAGACGTGAGCCTCGAGCCCTTCGACCATCAGATCACCGGGGGCCTTACCTGGAGCGATGCTGTGGAGGTCGGGATATTCCTCTGGGTCGTCGTGGTCACGGATAGTGAAGATCGGACCATCCGGGAATTGCAGCAGGAGACGCTCTACCTGGGTGTCTGCGGCTGACCCGCCCATCACGCCTAGTGGAAGGGCGAACGGTGGCCTCAAGTTCTTCTCGAAGAGGTTGTGAGCGTCGGTCATACCCTCGACCATTACGGGCACACAGCCTGGTTCGTAGAGCCATTCGCCGTAGAGATTCTGGTTCCTCTTGAAGCCCTTCGAGTGCATGTATTTCGGGTAGAACATCCCGCACGCTGGGCACTTGTGAACTAGGTCGTCGCCCCTCTTGTTGAGGATGCTCGCTTCGCATTTGAAACAGTCAGGCCCCTCATGGGTACGCCTCTGGCTCCAACCTTGGAGCTTCCCTTCCCAGTCGCGGATGGGCATGACTATGCGGCGGCTCCACATGTTCAGTCGGATGCCGTAGCGAGCCTGGGTGTACCTCGAGATCCCTCGCTGCAACAGGAGCTTGCTCGGACCACCTCTGAACCTGTTGTAGTCCCTCTCGGTCAATGGCTTCGCGGCGGCAACCTGAGACACACGGCCAGACAGGTTGAGCTGCACCGAGTGAAGGTGCTTCATGGGCTCGTTGTCGCCCGGGAGAATCTTCGGTGAATAGGGGGCAGGGTCGTAGACCGTCGCCTTCTTCGTCGCTGGGGAATAGTCCTCGTCGAGAAGTCGTGCTTGCTCGTGAGCGCACACCACCGTCATAGCCTGGGTGGGATTGTAGCCTCGAGCCCACGACTGACCAACAAGGTCGGCAAGCGTCCCCTTCATCTTGCAGCGGTGGCACCAATAGCCAGGGAACTTGCCGGTGACCTTGACGATGAAGCTGCGATCGTCCTTTGACGGGTTGCAGGTACAGGAAGCTGACACCTTGTCGTTGTAGAGCTTGATGAAGCCGTAGTTCAGCTCGGCGAGGATGAAGGCCGCTTCTGTGAGGGTGTACCCGCTCACCCGATGATCAGCGCCGGGAGCGTCACGGCTCCGTAGATGGCGAGTGCATGAAGGGTGGCCCAGGTCATCTTCTCACTGGAGGCTACGAGTCCGAACTGGAGGGCTTGCACCTGCATGGGCCATTCCTCGTGTTCCTTGCTGGACATCAGTCGACCCACGGACTGACCCGGCAGGAGTCGGACGAACGCTCGACCGAACGGGCCATCAGCGAGCAGATGGAGGGCCAGGAGAGCGATGATCTGGGGGAAGTCGACGAGCCCTAACCCGCCGCAGATGGCCGTAGGTAGCGCGACGTGCCCAATGAGGTAGAGAAACCCCTTGAACTTCGGTTCGCGCTTGTTCGTGAGCATGGGCTCCGGCTGGAGCAGGTACTCAAACACCGCGTGGATGAGGAAGATCTCAAACACAACTGTTGGCCTCGACCACAAGGATTTTCGATTCTTTCCCGAGGTGGAATGAGGCAGTGCCGATGTACTCAACCTTTGGTGGACGAGGATCCTCGCAAAACTCGGAGCACTCCTTGGTCACCAAAACGGACGCATCAGCCTCAGTTTCGGCAATGACGACAGCAACTCCTCCGTACTCGGTCAGGTCCTCACCTGTCACCTTGTAAAGAAACATCAAACCTCCATCGCGAAATCGATTTCAGCCTTCTGCGGCCAGGGCCTTGCCGACACGGCGACGGGCCTTGCTGGCATTGCGCTTGCCGACACCCTTCTTCGGGTGTCCATACGCCTTGGCGTGCTTGATGTATCCGCTCAGGGCTCGTCGAACACTGAAAACACTCATGCTTCACTCCTCCGCGTCACCTCGGCGCGTTCCGTGTAGACATGGTATCCGATGTTCAGTCGGAAGTCAAACGGTCGCGTCGACCAGGGCTTTCTCGGTGGCCTTGTCTCGCTGACCAGTGGCCTCGAGCCCATGATCGCGCTGGAACCGGACTAGCGCCTCTCGACTCTCCATACCCCAATCGCCGTCAGCACCGTACTTCACCATGGCGTACCCAGCGGACAGAAGAGCTTCCTGCCACGCCTTGTCTCCCACGAGATTCGGAGAAGCATGATGCTGGGCCAGTTCACCCAGAATGGCCACATCGTCACCGGGGCACGCTGGCTTGCCGAAGTCGAGGTGACCGAATCGATCGCCGGGACCGTAGGGGACGGCTCCGAACAGGCGTTCTGGGATGCGAGGGTCCTGGGTGTTCCCGGTCAGATGAAGGTGCAGCGCGATGCTGGCGAGAATCTGTTGCTGCGTCGGGCGCTTCCCCGAGCGGTTGCTCTTGGACTCGAAGTTCCCGACGTGGTTGATGGACACGAACTGCGCGTTCTCATCCCCCTTCCGGTCGCGGAATCCCTGGGACCACGTCTTCACGGTCAGGTCCCAGCACTCGATGATCGTGCCGTCGGGCTCGATGACGTAGGTGTAGGCGATGCCTGGTGCACCACCCTCCTTGAGGTGCGAGTTCGGTCCCGAGTGGTACCTGGCAACCTCGACGTGCGAGTCCCACTTTCCGTCGTCACCCATGTGCGGGTTGCCAGCGGTGTGATGGTCGCAGGTACCGAGGAGATCCTCGATCTTGCGAACGCCATATCGAAGGGTGGCGTGCTGAGGGAGTTGCCCTCGCTTGTCGATGAACTCCATCAGGAACCTCCTGACCATTTCCGCTCAACGACGACTTTCTCGTCAGGTCGACTGGTCACCACCAGTTTAGCCCGCTTCGCGTCGTCCAGGCAAGCGAACTCCTCCCGAACATGGCGGTCGAGTGTGTTCCATCCCAGCGACTTTTCCCAGGCTTCCGGCGTGGTCGTGACACTGATCTTGACTCGCTCCCTCATACGCCCATGAGGAAGGAACCAGACATCGTGAAGCACCCCCGCCATGAAGCGAGGATGCCTTAAACGACCACGCCGTTCGGATGGTCGACCACGAGCTGGTTTCCGCTTACTCAGGTCAGGGTCCAATCCCTCATCAGGTCGTCGAACTCTGTCCTTCCGTATCCCATGAAGGCGTGAGACAGGGCTGTCTGGTACCCGTCGGGGAATGAGACTCCCCACTCCATCAACGTGACCCGAGCAAGGAACGACTTTTTCTGAGGCCCGCACATGTCGAGAACACATGGCCGGACATCGCAGAGACATACGGGTGCCTTCGACTTGAAGACATCCAGCGCCTCGTCGATCTGTGCCCTGGCCGTCTTCACCTGTTGTCGCCGTCCCCGCCGAGCACGTCGCGCTCCTTGCGGCTGATGAGCTTCTTGTAGTTGGTCTCGAGCACGTTGACGAAGTTGATGTTCACGTCCTCACACAGCTCCACCATTGTCTTCAACATGCAAGCGAGAATCTGGAGAGCCTCCTGACGCTGTTCCATGTCCGTCACGTCGTTGACGGCCGCGATGTGGGCGGCGAAGAACCCGAGGTCCTTGGCCATGGCCGGGACGGTCTTCGTCGGGGCCATCATCGACTGCTGTGCCTCCACCGTCAGGACGGGGTCCAGCTCGAGGCATGCATGTGTCTCGCTCCAGTACCACATCACGTCCCCAATCTCCTTGACGAGCTTGAGGCGGCGCACATCGGTCATCTGTCCGTCGTCGTCGCGGAGCATCTTCTTGATGAGGTCGCACACCTCACCTGCCTCGCCGATGAGTCCGAGCCCGACGTAGTCGAACCCAGCAGCGGTTCCGGCACCAGGGAAGATCGCCGTGTCGGCGGTGTGAGAGCAGTAGTTCTTGATAGCGGATTCGAGCATCGTGTACCTCTAGAAATTCTCTTCGTTGAAGCCATCGTCGTTGAACTTGGCCTTGTGCTTGTGGTCCTTCATCTCGGTGAAATCCATCGTCTCCATGTTCCAGTTGACGAGGATGGACTTCACGTACTGAGCCATACGCCTGACCTTTTCGGTCAGGATTCGGAGTCTCTTGTCAGCCTTCATATCCTCGTCCTGCTCGAGGAAGAACAAGTTGTCTGCCTCCCACGAGAGGTTGTCGGAGAGGGCCACAGCGGATTTGTTCTTTCCGCCCTTCTTGTCGGCGGCGCGGTTGAGCTGACTGGAGGCGACGACGGCGATTCTCCTGTCGTCAGACCATGCTCGCTTCGACCACGAACTGATGATGTCGACACCAGTGAACATGTTCTCGAAGCGGTCCTTCGCCTTCTCTTTCCACTTCACCTTGTAGACCGCATCGACGAGCACAACCGTCGCACCCGTCTGCTCGATGGCTAGCTCGATGCGCTCAGGCGTGATCCCGTCAGCGGCGTCAAGGATGAAGATGCCTGACTTCCCTGCGTTGTCGTCGATGGTATCGAAGTACGCCTTCTTTCCATAGGCACCCAACGTACCTCCGACGACCTGTCCATATCCCACCTTCGCGATCATCGTGAATAGACGTTCGGCAAGCTGGGACTTCGGCATCTCCGGGGAGATGATCAGGATGTTCACCGGCTCCTCGTTCTCTTGTCCGTGAAGCCATGCGAAGAGGGCCACCACGAGCAGAATCCAGGTCTTGCCGGTGCCTGGTCTGGCGAGGAACCATGTGTTCGTTCCGGGGTAGAGACCACGAGTCATCGCGTTGAATGACTCCCACGGAGTTGGGATCCCAAGGTCACCAGACTCGTTGATCTCGTACTCCTCTTTGACCGAATCTCCCATGTCGAAGAGGTTCGTCGCAGGAACGATCTGACCTGGGTCGAGCCTGATGGCCTCCCAGGTGTCCTTGAGGATCTGCTTCGCACCCACCGGATCGTTGTCGCTCAGATGCTCATCGATCTGCGCGTTCATCTTCGTCATCTCGGCGTATTCGCGCCGCCGATGCATGTGTACGAAGAGGAACCCCATCTCAACACCCGTCGGGGCGAGGATGGAGCCGAACAGGTTCTTGATGTCCTGTGGCGAGGGGACTGTGTCGTGATTCTGAGCCTGGTCGACGATGAGGTCGAAGGCTTCTTGATGCTGGGTCTTGAGAAGCATCTCGCGTCGGATGCCCGACTGGAGTGCCTTCTCTACTGACTTCTTCCCGCCTTTGAGTAGGTGGAACAGCAGCCCACCGTCTAGGTCAATCGCCATCCGACTCACCCACCAGCTTGTTCACTAGAGCCATGCGCGCTCGTCGTCGGATGTCCTCGCCGACCACATGAAGGAAGGCGACAGTCTCCTGCATCATGGCCAGGGTGGACTTCTTGAGGAAGTCGTCAGTCATCAGCTTTGCTGGGTCCACATTCGATGAGATGAGGGTCGTTCGGAGATGAGCCCCACGAGTCCTGATGATCTCGTCAACCAACTCCTGCATGAATCCCTTGCTGTCAGAGACTCCCTTGCCGAGGTCGTCGAGCACAAGGACATCCACGGTCATCAGCCGCTCCCAGAGCGTCTCCTCAGTCGAGAACGGGACCTTCTGGATTTTGATGTCCTTGAGCTTCGCCGTCTCGACGTAGAGCACGGAGTACCCGCGACGACGAATCTGCATCCCGAGCCAGACGAGTGCGGCAGTCTTTCCACGTCCGTTGTTCCCGTAGAGGACGATGCCGTTCCCAGCATCGAGTTGCTCGTCTATCTGCTCGACGTAGGTCTCCAGGACTCCGCTGAGTGGACGCACTGGCATCCCATGAGCCTCGACCATTGCCTCGACCTTCTCGATCTGGGAGTTCCAGTAACGAGGCGGGATCTGCATTCGCTCTACGTCGTTCTGTTCCAGCTTCCTCGGAGTCGTCATCAGAGTGCCTACCGGAGAGAGCGCAGGAGCCCAGGAGGCGCTTCTGAGGACGCTAGAGCGTAGGTGGAGGGTCGAATGCCAGGGGCCGTCAGAGAGCCGCACAGAGCTTCGTCGAGACCAGCAAAAGTCTCAATGGTGCAGGTCACGCTACGTCCGGTACTGGAATTTCGATGGCGGGTTCCGCACTGACGATGGCCAGGACGATGTGCTTCGGCTGCTGATGCCAGTCCGTCATGTAGGTCACCCTGACCCAATGGTTCCGACCGGTGTACGCACCACAGGATGGATCCCACTCCTGTAGGTAGAGCTGGTCGCCCACCGTGAAGCCACGGTCGTTGACGCGGATCTCGAAGGTCTTGAGTCCATCGACGATGGCTTGAAAATAAGGAGCCCAGGTCTTGAGCTTGTGAACGCGCATCACTTCTTCCTCCAGTATCGAACCCATGCAAAAGACCCGAGAGGGACATCACGACCTGCGTGGTCGTAGCCAGGAACGATCTGGCCGTACTGCATGCTTAGAGTGTTTCCTCCACCGAGGATGACTATTTCCCCAGTCACCATCGTGGAGAAGTCCGCAGGACCCGTCTTGATCCACTCGAGGTCGGAGACGGGGACGTTGAATAGCTCGATTCCAGTAATTCTGTCCGAGGGTGGCATCAGTCGAGTCCCCATCCATCTGGGTTGAGTTCTGGTTTCGCATCCTCATCCCACTCAGACGAGCGGACTCGGTCGCGTCGAGAGGTGTCCTGGCCGGGCACCTTGTTGCGTTCGCAGTCAGGGAAGATCTGCGACTTCATCGCAATCATCAGGCTCGGTGTTGGAATGCCGTGCAACCTGCCCTTCGACGAGGTGACGTAGGCTTCCCAATGCTCGAACATCCAGATGCTCGCAGCCTTTGTGGTCGCCCCACCGAACTCCTTGAGTAGGCGACGAGCATTCTCTCGGTCCTGTGGTCGCCAGGACGGAAGATGGGAGAGCCCGATGAAGTTGCGGCAACCTTCCTCAAACCACAGTCTCATGTCCTGCCACTTGTACTCACCACGGGCATGCCGCTCGTCGGCCTTCTTCTTCTTCCCGGCGACGGCACGGTCGGAAGATGCTTTGGCTCGTTCCTTCGCGGCGCGGAGCATCACCAGCTTGTCTTTGGTTCCGATCATCGTCACCCTCGCTGAAATAGGGACAACCGTCCCTGGGGTGTACTGACGCTTTGGCGCTTCAATCGGTTCATGGACTTCATACTCACGCTCTGCCACCCGTCACCTCGACGAAATCGATTTCGCTTGCTGCCTCTATGAAGAAGAGAAGGCTCTCTCTCAAGCTATATAACAGCGTTGAATAGAACCAGCAGTTGTTCAGTAGTCTGCTGAATAGCTCTACAGTTGTCAAGTCCTCAGTGGATGGAAGTTCTCAGGGCGGATCAACTCGGGTTCGAGGATCTCCAAAGCTCTTCCCTCGAACACATCGTCGACACCATTTGACAGTGTGACGTTGGCCTCGTACCAGGATTCCATCCAGGTGGAGCCGTGTTGAGCACGCATCCTCTTCTCCATCTGACTGGCCTCGTCGGGGCGCAACGAGCTGAGCTTGTCCCTGGCGTCGATGACCATCACAACGTAGCCCTGCTGGTTGATGTGCTTCCCGTCGCGGACGCGGACGCGGCAACCGTCGAGAGGAATCACTGTCCACCTACCCAGCCAACAGCGTCCTGCGCCATCATTCCTGGAGCTGTGATCGCTTTCAACCAAAGATCTTCGGGGAAGTCGGCGCGACGTGCTGCCTTCATCCAGCTACCGCATGTGCAGGTGGTGGACTCTTGGAGCTTCGGCTTGCGAAATCGATTGCACTCGGTGTTCATGCAAACCACGTAGCTGCATCGGATGTGTCTGGACTTCATGGATGATCCGAGCACGGCATCTTCTTCATGCAATGGGCGAGGATAGGGTCCTCCACGAGAGCGACACATCGCGTGATCATCTCGATACTAGACCACTTCTGAGCGAAGTCCTCGTCCTGAAGTTTCCTCTGGAGCGGAAGCGGCAGCTTGCTTACGCAGGGGAGGCAGAGACATCGTTCCGGGTGCTCTGTGTCCACGCGGTTGCAGTGGCATGGCTTCCCGAGGCAACTGGGGCATGGCTCAACGAACCACTCAGGATGTTCATCTCTCAAGGACATCTAGTCCTCCACAGGGTTCACGTCGAGCTTCATGTGGTTCTTGAACTGGGGAAACCTCTTGTCGTTGATCTCATCAGTGAAACCGAGCCATGAGGTTCTGGCTGGGTAGACCTCGTCACCTTCGATGACGATTGACCATCCCATCGTGTGAAGGATGCGGTTGATCCACCACAGCATCCCGTTCTCAGAGAACTCTTTCCAGGTCTTCCTCTCCATCTAGCCCTCCGCGACGTTGTTATTCGATCCTGCGAGGGCACCGAGAGCGAGTGCTTTGCCGATCGATTCCGTTGCTGCCTTGAGCCCTCTCTGGAGTCCCTGGAACCCTGCATTTGACCATCCGTCAGCGGAGACGTGAGTGCCAATCCTCGTGTTGATCCCAGCCTCGCTCTCATCGGTCGTGACGATCAGGATGGCACCGTGGATCTTCGCGTCCTTCGGAAGCCTCGCGAGCATCTGCCTCACGACCTTCGACAGGACCTCCTGGGTCGTCACGTCGACTTCACCGCTCTCGATGAGGTCGAGTACGTCCTGAACTGTCTGAGGGTCGGTCACTTCCTCGGGTCCACGCCGGTCACCGCCTCTGCGGTCTTCTCTGCGAAGTAGAGGACGATGAAGCAGAAGAAAACTCCCCACCCAGGGTACGTGTGCTGGAGCACGAATGCGTACAGACAGACCAGACTCACGATGGTGACGGCCATGATGGCGAGGTGTCCTCGAGCCATTCCGATAGCCCTTCGATCCTGATCGTAGTTGTCGATGGCGATCATGAAGTTGAAGAGACTTACTCCCTCTTCACTGAGGACCGACTCGCTATCACCGCGCTCGGCAATCCAACCGCCACGACGAGCCATGCTGATCTTGAACCCATTTTCGTTGGCGTACTCGTTCGGGCTACCGTCGACAGAGTAGGACTCCCAACCTGGATGGGGTGATGTGGACACGTGGCCTGGATGGGGGGAGGTCTCGGGCATCAGTCTTCTCCGCGTACTCGGTCGTACATGACTTTCGGGTCACCTAGTTCGGCAAGCTCAGGAGCGAGCGAGCGCAGGGCATCCCACAGGTCGTTATTGATTCCACTCTCGGGCTTGCCGTAGAGGTAGAGCGAGCTGGTCAGGGCGCGCAAGGCACCATCCCTGCGCTCGTCTGTCATCTCTGGGATCTCTGCCCGAGGGACGTAGACGATACCGTCGATGACTACTTTCATCTCAGTCCCCCAACAGGTCGTCGATGTTGGGAAGGTCGAGCCCCAGATTCGCACTCTGGTGACCTGGTTCAGACCAACTGGCGGTACCCAGGTTGGCTAGGACATCCGGCATGTCTGCGAAGTCGTCGACAGGCTCCACTGTCTCCGTCGGAGCTGGTAGGGCCAGAGTGCTTTCCTCGCGTTCAATGATCTCCTCACGGATCATGCTCTCCATCGTTTCCCAGGTGACGGTCATCGTGGGAAACAGCCAAATGGGCGAACGCCATCGCTTGCTCTTCGCGAGGTACTTCCACCCTTGGACTCTGAGCATCTTGCCCACGATGGCGACGATGACATCGGACTTCGAGTACTTCTCACCGATGTCCTTGTTGATGAGGTAGTGGGCTGGATTACCAGCGAACACCTTCGTCGTCTCTTTCGAGAGCGCGACGAGAACCTGTGGGTAGACGAGTTCGGCAGCGTTCACCATCTCCTCGACAAGCTCGATGCCGTCCATTTCGATGAGTATCGCGGATGGTTGGCTCGCCGTGACCACCACATCAGGGATGATCTCGACGCTCTCCTCATTCCATTCGGACCCGCCCTTCGCGGATGCGATGGCACCCAGGGCAGTCACACCGCCAGCCATGTCCATGATGATGGCGTCCTCGAGCCCGTTCATCGCGCCGCCTTTGGGCTTGATGGGTGAAGCGAGGGAAGACTTCTTGAGACCCTTGAGCCTGGCGAGCTTGCTGCTCAAAATTCACCTCCTTCGGACTTCGGTACGTTCTCTCGCCCCACCATCTTGATGAGGAATGGCACCAGCCACCGAGGCGGCTGATATTCGGGCGGCAAGGAAACATCGAGCATCCACAGCGCGGGCTCAGCGGCGTGACGCATGTAGGGCTCGACTGGCATGCCATCCCCAATGTTCATCTGCTTGAACAGACGCATGTCCACGCAATTGACCATGCTCTCGACGGCGAAGTCAGGAGTGGAGCTGAGGATGTGTGCTCGGGCTCGAGGATCGACAGGGTTCCATCCTTCGGAGAGCGCAGCGAACACTCGGTCGACTCCGATGGCCAGTCCACATGCGAGGCCATGACTGATGAGACATCGGTAGCACGCTCGGGTCTGGCGACCCTGTAGCGAGTACTCGGCAAGACGCCTCCGCAGGAAGCAGCGAGGACACTGCTGTACGCCGTCCTCCTTCCAGAGGTTACGTGGAGAGGGGTACATGCCAACCGCGTTCTCGCCAGCCAGATCCTTTGAGAGGTCATAGCTTGCTGTCGCGATTGCGGCCTGGAGAACGGGGATGGACATCAGTCCTCCATCATGAAGTCGATGGCTTCCGCCAGCGACGACGCAGTGATCATCTCTTCGGTGACTTGGCTCAACGCTTCAATCCAATTGGGAGACGAGAATGGGAGCGCCATGATGTGACTCAAGGTCTCACCCAGATTGGACAGCACGAACTCGACACCGTTGGCGAAGAGACAGTTCACCTCATCGACGAGATTGTACTCGTCCAAAGGAAGGGCCTTGAACAGGGTGTCGCGGAGGTGCTTCTCGAAATGCGGCTTCGCTCGACCCTTCATGACCGTAGCGAATCCAGTGACCGGCGGCAGTCGCACCTCAAGACCCTTGTCGTGCATCTCGACGATGACGACAGAATGCCACGTAGCTGGTTCGAGAACCCTCACTCCGTACAGTGACAGTCGACTGATTCGGAACTTGAACTCGTGTCCGTAGAGCGTCTCTCCAAAGTTGTGGTCGAGCGACACCCGTCGCTCCATTTCAATGGACGCACGGGCTTCGAGACCGAACCTCTCCATCTCGCTCAGCAGAGCCTCACGAGCGGCATTACGCGACTCACCGAGTCGGTCGACGGTCTTCTTGACTTTGAGATTTCGGAGTTTGGCTAACTTGGACAATGGCTTCTCCACCTCGGAGTGCATCGGGCGACGTGCTTGAACATCCGTAGAGTAGCACAACGGGCGCGGTCGGTCAAGTAGTCGAGGGTCCACTCCTGTCGTTGAAATAGACCACTGACGCCTGGATGTTCCTCGCTCGAGCTGCCGACTCGACAACCTCTCGGATGGCACGAATGGTCTTGCCTCTCGCACCGATGACTCTGCCTTCGTCGCACTCTGCGGAGGAGAATCCGAGGATCACGCGATGACTACTCTGCTCGACGGTCAGCTCCACATCGTCAGGACAACGGCAGACCTCCGTGACCATGCGGGCGAGCAACTTGCTCATGCTGGTCACGTCACCGTCAGTGACCTTGTTTTGCAGCCTGGCCATCAGAGTCCGAAATCCTGTGTCTCTTCGTGTGCTGCCTCAAGAGCCTTCTTGGCTTTCCTGAGAGTCGACAGTCGACGGAGCTTAGTCTCCCGTGCTGCCTTCTCTTTGAGCGCATCGTAGTTCTTGTAGCCGATCCTCTGCTTGACCTTCGTGGACCGGACACTAGCCCGACTGGCGTGCAGTTCGGTGAGCATGATGATCTTACGCTTCGCTACGGACCTGATCCACTTCGCTTCCTCGTAGGTGAGGGCTCTGGATGAGTACTGTTCGATGAGCCACAGGATCTTCGTTCTGTCTACCTGCCTCGTCTTGACGAACCGAAGGTCCCGACACACGTCGATGGGGTCTATCCCGTCTGGGTAGTCGGGGGTCGGCAGCATCAGTCGTCACCCGGCATGAAGTCTGCGGCTCTTCCATCTCTGGCTTCCTTCACGTCGGAGTCGTCGAAGCTCTGTGGCTGATTCTTAGGCCCATCCAACTGGACAGACCAGTTTGACCCATGAGCCACAGCATCCGCCTGCTCGACAAGATCGTCAGCCGTTTCTGGCAGTTGAGCGAGCGCGCCGCCGATGTTGTACGCCTTGATCTCCATCAAACACTCGACCTGGCGAGAACAGATGAACGTCCTGAGTTCCGGTTCAGCCATCCAGACCGACCTTGGCGATGAAAGACTTCTTCTCGCGGCCCGTCAATTCGCTCCAGTCCGGTTGCTCTCGGAGGTAGGCAAGCGTGGTTGATAGCGCACTGACCTGACGTGTCAGCGACCTGACCAGCTTCAACTCTACTCGGGAGAACTGGGCCGCTTCGAGCCTGTAGTCGATGAACGCATTGGCGACTGTCGGAACCCAGTCCTGGACCATCTCCCAGAGGATGTCGGCGTACTGACGAACCTCCCACTGAGCGTGAGGGTCGAGTCGGAGCCCGAGGAAGTGGAGGAGGTTGTGCAGGTCCATCTTCCAGTACCACTCGGTGTACGTGCCGACCGGGAGGTTGGTTCGAGCCAGCTCCTTCGCGAGGTCGTCAGCGGAGAGCCAGGACTCGTACCGGTCGAACATGGCCTCACCGTCGGTCGTGATCTCGTCCTGGATGCGCTTCGCTTCCATCACAGCGACGCTGTCGCCAGAGCCCTGCTTGTTGTCCGTGGACTGGACCGCGATGCGGGAGATGCCAGGGATGTAGAACTCGGACGGGAGCTGGGTGTACCGGCCAGACATCTCGTTGAGACTGGCGGTGCGGTGGCGAACCACCTGTCGAGCGACGTGGATCGGGAGCTTCCAGTGCGTCACGATCTCGCACATCTCGAGCGGACTGGTGTGCCGATGACTCAAGAGGTAGCGGATGAGCCCAGCGTCGGCCTTGAGACAGTGGCCGTTGCTCGCGCCGATGTCAGTTCCGCAGACCGAACACTTGAGGTACCCGATCTCGTTATCCGGGTCGAACGACTCACCACCCTTCTCGTCGTAGTGGTCGTTGCACTCGGCAGCGGTCCCATTGAACCCCTTGTAGTCGTAGACGTGCTTCTTCGTGTCCATCGCGTAGGAGACGCGGGCGGCGCGGACGATCAGCTCCTCGGTACCCATGTAGTCCTCGAGTCGGACGAAGCCCTTGTCGAGTGCAGCGTAGAACTTCCCGAAGTGAGCTTCCAGCGCGGGGCTGGTGGCTCGCATGGTGGGGATGGGGTCACGGAGTCGACCGGAACCGGCCTTGTTCTCTGGGGGGACGTAGAGCTTCATATCGCCTCTTGCTTATGGACAGGGACCGTCCCTGTGGCCTCACTCTAGCGCAATCGATTTCGCGAGACCAGTCCCGTTGGTCAACCTTTGGCGAACGCCGTCAGTGATGGTTCCAGCTTCGAGGACCGCTTGGACCTCTGCGGTGATGGTCGTTCTCGTGCTCATCTCTACTCCTCCTCGGTGAGTGTCCATCCAGCTTCAACAGCCAGACGGTCAGCTTCGTTGCAGAATGCTTCGACCGCGCCATCGGGAGCGGAGCGCATCTCGGACTGCCACTTCAACTCGGGATGTCCGAAGTCGTAGTAGTCGCTCGGGGGACTCATCGGATGTCCACCGTCAGCGTCCACCCAGTCTGGGCTCATGATTCCAATGGAGCCGTGGAGCGGAGTGGCCAGCACGGGGGCGAAGGCGTTGCGGCCTGATCGCTGAGGCCAGCCTTTTCGGTTCCCAAACCCGAGACCTGAATGGCCTGGTTGACGACGCCAACTGACTGTCACGCCGCACTGATCGGGGTCAACTCCACCGTTGCTGTGATACCAGCGGCCTAGCTTCCTCATCGCTTGTCCCAATGGACCTTGCAGTCCAATGACGCATAGATGGCTCGCTTTGATTCAGTCTCGCCGACAATCGTCTTCTTCTTATCGGACGGGCGACTACCTCGACCAACCTTGATGGAGGCGTGATCGGGAATGTTCTCATCCGGGTATGCCTGTCGGAGTGCATCCAGGATTTCCTGTGGGGAGAAGGACAGATTCACTGTGAGGCTTCTTTCCATCTCAGGTTTCAAAGGGGCGCTGAATGCCCCCTCCTGCTGGTGTCGCTTCGAGGTCGGCATTGTTCATGATGATCCTCTCCTGACCCAGACCGAAGCCCAATGGGGCTCCCTCGGGTAGAACCCAGATGTGGTACTGGTTCGCGGTGTCCACGACGCGACTCTCGGCGGGATACAGCTCCATCCCTTCTCGGGTTGCAGAGGTCAATTCCGTCTTGATGCGCTGCATGTCTCGCCAGTCGATGTGTGGTTCCTTGCCGACCCTCTTGATGGACAGGTGAGTCATCCCGCCGCCCACCTCGCGGGCGTTCACCTGATACCTGGAGTTGAGGTAAACGGTTTCCTCTCTTCGGAGGTCGGCGTACTCCGGGTACTTCGCCAGGACGGCCGGGTCGAGAGGCGGCATAACCACCTCCTCGAACGGGGTCCATGGTGGCGGGTTGAGGTGGAGCCATTCGCCATTCATGTGCGAGAGCAGGAGCTTCCCGAGTCCAGGGGCGACAGCTCGAACCAGATCCCTCATCGCCAACCGAGTGACACCCGCGATCTGGACCTCTTTGTCCGTCCTGATCTTGAAAGCCCACTCGATGGTTCTGGCTACGGGCGGGAGTATCTGATCGATTTGGATCACAGGGTCTCCATGATGGACTCGAGTACAGAGTCGATGTCGCGTTCGAGGACGACTTGATCTTCGAGGATTTGCCGCGCATCTGCCGAGGCACGCTCACGAACCGTCTCGCACCAGATCTTCATATCTCGGACCTCCGCTTCGGCCAGAAGGACCTTCTCGTTGCATTCCGATTCAGCGACCAAGCAACGGTTGATCGAGTTCCTCTCAGCCTTCAATGTGCGTTCGAGTGCTGTGGCATGGGCCTGCTCTACCTTGTCAGCGAACCCGGAGGCGAGATCGAGTTCCTTCCTGGCGTACTCCTTGTCGAGTTCGCCCTTGTACTCACTCTCCTTGCGGTTCACCGAGGATGCAAAGCCGAACAAACGCTCGAGAGACAGATTGAGGATGTGCTTGGCGTTCGCACTGGGTAGAGCCAGGAGGATGGCAGTGAACTGCCGTGCGCCAGGACCATCGCCAGTGAACGAACCAGGAGTCAGCCATCGCGGGTCGATGACGACCAGAGGTCGACCAGCCTCGGTGGCGTAGATGGCGAACCCCTTGCGCGGCAGATCAGCGATCTGGAGCCATGAGGTATTCGAGCCGTGCCAATGGTCTCCCCAGATGAAGAAGGCCATCTGAGTGAGCGTCCTACTCTCGTCATCGTCGAGGTGAGTTTTGTCCTCGAACTTGAGACTGGCGAAATCGATTTCGCTGTGTGGGATGGGAGAATCACGGTCCTTGTCGGCAAGGGTGGCTGCAAGGTTCTCGAGCCCTTCGCGTCTCGTCCCGAACATCTCATCAGCAGGGCTATCACCTCCGATATTTAGCACCACTTTCTTCTCGAACACCTCCTCCAGCGCCCTTCGGACAGCATGAGCACCGATGCGTATGCCGTCAGCGATGGTCGGTGTGTGGGTCCGATTGGCTAGGTTCGCCACCACTTCGATTGCTTCGTCGAGGTCGGTCATTAGAACGTCCTCAAGATGTCGTCTAGGGCCGTGTCCACGTCGTCCTGTGTCACTACGACATTGTCGAGCAGGTAGCTCTTGAGGTCGCGCATGGCCTGGTCTTTGATGCGCTTGACCCGGTTGTCCGTGACTTCCTGCAACTTCACGAGATCATTGGCTAGAGAGAGCTGCGCTTTGAGCGTGCGGTCGAAGACCTTGTGTGCCTCAACCTCGAACTGATCCCTGGACATCGCTCCGAGACAGATGGTCAGGACCATGGCTGTCGCTCCTTTGGACGCCTGGATGGCCCACCGCATGTCGATGAACCAGATGCCGTTCTCGACGAAGGCCGGAACATCGCTATCCACAACCTTGATGAGACCGCTCGACACGCCTTCCCCACTGAGATAGTGGCCCATGACGTTGAGAGCGTTGTAGATCTCGTCGGGCAGATCCATCACGTCGTAGTAGCGGGTGACTTCCGCCATCACATATTCCCCAGGTTGGCAAGGATGTCGTCGACATCGCTCTCGGTTACGACACTCTCAAGGAGCTTCGCCTTGAGCTTGTCCATTGCTTCGACTTCAAAGTCAGCGGCCTGGACGATGGAATCCGCGAGAATTTCCTCGCCGCGCTTCTTCGCCTTCGTCAAGAACCGATCCGCTTCGAGCAGGTAGTCAGATTCCTTGTCAGCGATTTCCTGTCGGGCTGTCTCTTCGCGACGCTGGATGTGGGCTACTGCCTCGCGAACATTTTGCCGACGCTTATCGTCCCACGCGATCTTCTCACGCTCGATGCTGGCTCGGAGTTCAGCCGCCTCTGCATCAATTGCATCATGTCCACTGCGAACCTTGAGCAATGTGGCGAATACTTCGTCCTCGGAGGCGACTCCGTATTCCATGAGGCCCTGCATCACCCTGACCAGACCGTCATCGGTACGGAGGAGTCGACGACAAACAACCACCTGGGCGATCTCGTCATCACCTGGGAGGGTAGAAACAGGGTCCTTCATCTCTACCGGGAGGATCTTGTCGTCCTTTGACAGCGTGAACATCTCGAGGAGGAGGAGGTTCCTCGTCTCGGTTTCTGACAACTGCTTCCTGGTGAATATCGCGGTCGGCATTCCGCTACGTGCGCTCATGACCGACTTGACAGAAGTCAGACGATCAGCCAGCGGGCCTCGCATGGCGGCAGGGAGCCTGACGACCTTGAGATCTTCGGGAGCTTTGAGATCGTCTCCCTCAAACTCGAAGGCATCCACATCAGGGTGCTTTTCGAGGATGGCCTTCTCCAGAGCAGAGGAGCCAGGAGCGATAGAGAACGAGGAGCCGAACTTGCGGGACTCGACATTTCCTCCCGTGAACAACTCGATGGCTTCATCAGGAGTGACCTTGTCAGCCAGCATCGCGGCTTCGACAATCTTGCTGGTCTGGAACTCCAGCTCCCACTGCATCGGGATGGAGCGGTCACGGTCCAAGTCGCAATGCTTGAGGTCGTAGCCGAACTTCAACCCTTCCAGGGTACAGACGTAGATGCCTTTGACGAAGACCATCCCCTTGGCCGCGTCGTCGCGGATGAGGGTTCCTCCAGCGGTTTCCACCGTGTCGGTGAATCCTGCCCAGCGCGTGAATCGCTTCTTGCACTCGGCCCAGCCAGCGGTGCTCATGTTCTCGAGCATCACATCGGTGATACCAAGGTCCTTGGTCTTCGATGTCTTGATGCAGAGGGTCTCGCAGTTGAGCTGCGGATCCATGGCGATGATCGGCTTAAAAGTCGTTCCGCCAGAACGAATGACGACTCCCACTCCTTCGCGGATGAGAGCCAGCATTGCGAGCTTGAGGCCCTCTCCGTACTGACCACGAGACTGAGTGTCGTTGGCCTTCGTTGAGAAGCCGATGAGCAGGGCTTCTAGCGGAAGGATTGAACCATCGTTGATGAGGCTGATCCGGTTGGTCTTCGGATACTCATGGACGGACAGAGCGTTGCCCTTGTCGTCTTCGTCGAGTGCGTTCTGAACGAGGTCACGGACCCCTTCCCAGATTCCCCAGCTAGGGACGTAGTCTTTGTGAATGCCTAGTCGGATGAGTGCCATCTAGTCTCCTCGTCCACCTTGGACGACATCTGAGGGCATCTCGCCCTCACAGTTACTATATCGGTGCGGTCGGCAGTTGTCAAGCGATGGGGTCGAACTGACCACCCGCTGGCCAGAGCATGTGAGCCAGATCTTCCAGTGGCGTCTCGTCGCCTGTGTCGAGGCGGAAGACACTGTCCTCGCTGTACCTCTCAACAGAGCCCATGAGGCCAGAGCGTTGACCCAGGTGACAGATCTCGTAGAGGACGTTCTCAAGAGGCCACTCAGATGGCTCGAGAGCGCCTTCGACTGTCAGAAGGGTCACAGAGTGTGAGGAAATTAGCGCAGCCACGTAGCGGGCTTGTGAGGGCTCAAGAGGAGCCGATGTGACAGCCAGCAAGACCCTGCTGAGATCGTCGACTGGTGATTCCAGTGGAAGACGGTCCCGAATGCCCCAGGGTCCTATGACCAGTCGTATGTCTCCCTGCACTCGAAAGACTGGGCTGTACTCGACAATGAACCGCGCATCATCCAGCTCCGAAAGGAACGTCCAGAAGCCGTCCGCGTCCTTGATGGCGAATCGGTCGGGAACCTTGACTTGCTCGCGGAGAGCCTCTTCTTCGAGCGGTGTCATCTTGTCTCCCAACGGGAAAAACCCTACCCCAAAATTAGGGCAGGGCTTCACCGTCTGGCAGGACGTAGGGGGGGCGGGTCGCGCCCTGCTAGAAATCGTTGCAGCTAGCGCCAGCGGGTCATGGTCAGCTTGACCTTGCCGTCGACTTCGGTCTTCTTGACCTTGTAGCCGTTCTTCTTCGCGTTCTTGTTGACGAGGACTTCGAGGTAGGTCGCCTTCAACTCGTTCATCCAGCACTCGTCGTAGGCCGTCGAGTCGTAGCTGCTGATGACCGGGGCGAGGTTCCCGTCGGCGTCTCGGGTGAAGCCGAGGTCGTTGGAGGACGAGCCGACTGCGTTCAAACACCCGGGGCGTCCCGCTCCCGCGATGGCGATCGAGCACTTGGGCGAACGGTTCTGGCCGCTGGCGGTCGATCGGTTCTTCCCCTCGTAGCCGTAGAGATCGATGTCGTTGTTCTCGCTGATGACGAGATTGTACAGGGTCCAGGGGATCCCCTTCCGGTTGCGGCACTTCTGGAGCGCCTCAATCAGGCAAGGGAGGTCTTTGAATTGGACACTGTTGTATTCGGCGTAGGCACTCATTGTCGGGCTCCGGGGGTTCGATCTTCGCAGGCACCTTGCCCGCTCCGAGGAGGGTTTGAAGGGTCGCTATCCGCGCTTCTGCTTGGTCTTGCCGACGGTGACGCGCTTCTGGTAGTACTCAGGCAACTTCTTCGTGCCCGAGGGCTTCTGGTCGAAGAGCTGCTCGAGCATCGTTTCGCAGAGTGCGCCGCCCGGTCCTGTGACGACTTTCGAGGACATCTCGCCAGAGAGCGGGTCGATGATGATTTCTACTTCTTGTCGCATTTTTGCCTCGGTGGTTTCGGTGGTAACCGTTGGAGCGGTTTCCTTCGTCAGTATAACACTGAGTGACGGAATGTCACGCCAGCAGGTCGAGAAGTTCCTGGTCAGGGAAGCCCGTGATTAGCAGGCCACCGCTGGAGAAGTCGAGCGTGATTTCGACTTCCCGCTCGTTGAAGTCGGCCACGGTCCACCGCTCGGTGATCGGGATGACTTCCTGATTGTCGGAGCCACGGAGCCCGATGATGGCGAGGTTCCCTTGCTTGAAGGGTCCGTCGACTACGACATCCACAAGACAATCTCTGATGAGCTTGTTCCAGAGAGGCTTCCTCTCATGGACAGACACCTTCTTGCCCGTGAACAGGACGATGTCGTTGCAGCCTTCTGCCCTCAGCTCCACGCAGAGGTCGAACAGGGACTCGAGCTGGTCGGTGGGCTCGCCACCGGAGATGGTCACGGAATCGGATACCGCGAGCATCCTCCGCGCAATCGATTTCGCGGAGCCGTACCAGACGCCTGGCGCGGTCGCATCATGGGTCAGAGGGTTGAAACATCCGGGGCACCCGATGGAACAGCCTGCGAAGTGAATCACCGCGCGGGTTCCGGGGCCGTCAACAGAAGATTCGACGATCTTCCCGAAGATTGCAATCTTGTCGTCACCCTGGGTCACCTTGACCTCCATCGTTTGCGGGTTAGTTCGTTTCCTAGTGACATCCTATCGCAGCGGTCGAAGATGTTCAACCCTCGACCGCTGCGATGTGTCTTTGCTCAGTCGGTCAGGATGTCCAGGATGTCGTCAGACGCGGCCTGCTTCTGCTCGGCGGGAGTCGTCGGCGCGGACTGGATGACCGGCTCTTGTCCCGTCAGGCTGGAGCAAGGGCGAGCGCGGGTCTCGGCCCAGAGTGCCATCGCTTCGATGCGCTCGGCCATCGTCTCGGACATCGGCTTCGTCGCCTGGACTGCGTCGAGGACGTACTTGGTCGAGAGGACCGCACCGTCATCAGCGAAGGCCGCGAACATTGCGTCGATGACGCCCTGTTCCAGTTCGGCACCGGAGAAGCCCTTTGTGTTGGCCGCGAGCAACTCAAGGTCGAAGTCCTTCGGGTTGCGCTTGCGCCGGTTGATGTGAATCTCGAGGACTTCGACACGCTCAACGTGACTGGGAAGCGTCACCGCGAAGATCTCGTCGAGACGGCCCTTTCGAAGAAGCTCGGGCGGGAGGCTCGTCGGGTCGTTCGCCGTGGCGAAGACGAACACCGAGGAGGTCTTCTCGTTGAGCCACGTCAGGAGGGTCTGGAAGACGCGCGCCGTGGTTCCGCCATCGGTGGAGCCGGAGGATGCCATCCCCGAGAGGCCCTTCTCGATCTCGTCAATCCAGAGGACGCAGGGTGCCATCGCTTCGATGAGTTCGATGGCCTGCCGGGTGTTCCCTTCGGATTCCCCGACGATGCCGCCCATCAGCGCGCCGATGTCGAGACGAAGAAGAGGTCGACCCCAGGTCGCACTTGCCGCCTTCGCTCCCAGGCTCTTGCCGACGCCGGGAGGACCCGTGACGAGCACACCCTTCGGCTCGGGAAGTCCGTAGGCGCGGGCCTCGGGTCCGAAAGCCTTCATGCGCTGCTGGAGCCATGCCTTGAAGAGATCCTGACCACCGACATCGTCGAGCGTCTCGGCGGGTTCCGTGTACTGGAGGAACCCGGTGCCGTCCACGAGCTGACGCTTCTCCTTGGCGACCGTTTCGATGGCGCGCTCGTCGAGGCACTTGAACTCGGTCAGAGCGACGGAGACGGCTCGGTCGAGACCGTCACGGGTGAGGCCCGTGGCCGCGTTGATCAGGCGCTCGCGCTGCTTCGCGGACAGGTTGACGAGCTTGTCGCCCTTCTTTCGGCCCTTGAACTGGGTCACGAACCGGTCGATTCGCTGAGCGTGCTGGTCACGGGTAGGAACCGGCAAAGTCACCTGAGTGACCGTGCGGTCGAGACTCGTCGGGATGTTGTTGGTTCGCGGAGTCATCACCAGGACGTGACGACCCTGGCGGGCTCGCGCGTCTTCGATGAACTCGCGGAACTTACGACGAAGGACAACATCCTCGTTGATCAGCTCGTCGATCTCCGCAAGGACGTAGAGAGCGCGAACGTCGGAACCGTCGGAACCCTTCGGCTGTGCCAGAACGGCCTCGATCAGCTCATCCGGTCCTGCCTCTGGAGCGATCGACTCGTACTGGGAGGAGTTCTTGTTCGTCGCTCGTTCGGCACCGGTCAGACGACGACGGATGCCGCTACTGATCGACCAAACGAAGAGCTTGAGGTTCATGGTTTCGCACATGTCACCGAGTTCGGCGAGAGCGCGACGTTCCTCGTGCGTCTCGAGCCACATGCAGGGGAATCGCGCTGCGATTCCAACCCGAATGTCGTCGATGGCAGGAGAGGTAGGAGTAGGAGACTTGGTCGTCATGTATTCACCTTGAATGCCCACCTTGGGCGGCGTCGGACTCAATGTCGCGACGCACTAGGATTGTATCGGTTGGCGTTCGTCAGGTCAAGTAAACGGGGATCGAATATTCAGAGTTCAGCGAGAATCTCGCCGATAGCGCCCATGTCGTCCTGGTCGAACTCCTGAATCATCACTTCGTTCTCAGCCGCGACTCTGTCGGCATGCTGATGTCTGAGGCGTTCAAGGATGTCCTTGCCTTGAGAGAGCCGCATCACACCATGTTCGGTGGGTTTCTTTGGGCACTTCCAGACAAACGACGCTCGAATCCCACGAGCCCTTGGCTTCAACTCGCACTCAGCTCCACATCGTGGGCATGGTGGGCCTTCCGCAGTGAGCGGATTGAAGTCTTTCAAGTAGCTCTCGTCCTTGTCCACGCAGACCTCCTGCGAAATCGATTTCATCCCTCGATCACGTTGTCCAGAGCCTTGTTGATCTCTTCGAGGGACTCGTCGTCCTTGAGGACTCGCATGGATGCGTTGTCCCACTCGATCTCTCGGAGATCATCAATCTCGCCAGTGGCGCAAGTCTCGCAGACCCGAACGCGGATGACGGTTTCCGCCTTGTCATCCGGGCTGTAGATCTTCGTGTTCATCGCCCACATCTTGTCGCGGAGGAGGAAGTTCCCACAGCCACCGCAAGGAGCGATCTTGACGACCCGCTTCACCTGCACCGAGGGTTCGTCGTCGAGAAGGGACGCTGCTGAGACGCTGCTCATGCTTCCGCCTTGGGGCCATTGAAGGCGAGCATCATGCTGGGGTCCATGCCGTTCTCGGCCAGAATGTCGGACATTACGCCAATGGGCTTCTTGTCCTGGATGGCCTTCATGTGAAGTACCGGATGTAGACCGCGATGATGCGGGCAGTACTGGTGCTCGCATCCCTCGGCAGTGGCCGGGTGGCCTCCTCGAGTGCTGAGCATCGCCAGCAACCTGATCGTCGCCTCAGCTCCCGTAGTGAGCGTGAACGAGACGGACGCGAACACTGTCTCGGCGAAGAGACGACGCTGCTCAGGTTGCTCGACGATGATGCCATTCATCTTCATCGCTGCCTGGAGTGGTCCGATGACCGTCTTCTTGATGTGGGCCTGGACGATCTTGCGAACCGCAGGGATCCCTCGACATTGCGCGATCTTCTCCTCGATGGAGATCGCAATCTCCGGTTGGAGCATGTCTTCGATGTCGAGGTCGACTTTGTCGTGGCTGTCTGTCATGCGCTCTGCCTCCTCAACACCTTACAGGGTGCCGTTGGCGATTTGGGTGATCTGTCCGGCGTAGTGAAGAGCCAACTCTCGGCAAACGACGAGCCGAGGGCGACCAGCGTAGGCGCTGGTGTTCTTCTTCCAGATGTTCTTTCCGGTACGAGGGTTGGTCCCAGCGTGGGTCCACTGGCTGGGAAACTTCCCTGCCGTGCGACGACGCATCACGCCGTCCTTGTTCCCCTCGGTCATCCAGGTTGCGAGTTCGGTTCCGATCTTCGCATGAGCCTGGGAGAAGCCACGATCGTTGTCGTGCTTCGTGTCTTTGGCCATCTTCTCGTCGAGCGTCTGCTGACGGTAGATCGCGCAGACCGCACGCATCGCTGCGTTGTCGCTCTCGCGAATGAGGGTTTCTACTGCTGCGCGGGTCATTTGGATGCGGCTCATATTCTCGACCTCCGAGAGTACCGTTGAGCACGGTGGGGTTTTTCGTCCTGGAACTCATCATATAATGATGGTTCGCAGTTGTCAAGAGGTCGGGTGTCGATTCGACCGTTTGATAGCAGGCCGTGTGCGCCCGTTTAAGACTTTGGACTATGCCTAGAGCGTGGTCGCAAGGGTCCGCTGGACTGAGCCTTGAGGGGACCGCGAAGCCTGTGGATACACCGTCTGAAACACTCAATGGTGCAAGGTTTGGCCTGTCACGCTACACACCAGTGGAGCAGTGTGACAGGCCACAGGAGAGCTTTTAGGTCTTCAAGGCGTAGGTCGAAGGGTACTAGGTCCTGAGCCAGGAGAGGGTCGCACAGAGCGTCGTTGACGTACTAGATCGACTCAATGGTGCTGTCGTTTTCAGCCGCTTTGAGAGCCTTCATCGTCTTCCACGAGTCCCACAAATCCTTCATCATCCAGCCCGTGGCGAGGTAGATGAAGATCGTCCAGCTCAGCATCAGTGGTCTGCTCTGTCCTACGACCCAGCCAGCAATGCCACCTCCCGTGATTCCGATGATCACGGCGGCGACGATGGCCGCGATGAGAGGTCGACTGATCGGGATGCTACGAGGCATCGGGTTCAATCCCTTCCACGGCTCCCAAGAGATCCGTCCAGGTGAGAACGACGTGCTCGACAGGCTTGGCCGCATCTCCCAGGAGCAGAGGCGTACCGGAGTACTTCCCGTAGGCGACGATCTCTCCGACATTGACCTTGCCATCGAGGTCGGCACCGACGGCGATGACCTCTCCCTGGAACGGGCGCTGTGCCTCGGCTGCGTCCTCCGGGATGAACAGACCGCTATGGGTCTTGTCTTCGGCCTGCGAGCGAAGGACTAGGACGTTGTGAGAGAAGGGTCGAAACGAAATGGTCATGAGACTCCGGTGAGGGCTGGACTAATCGTCCATGTTGAGGATGTCATCCACCGCACCCGAGACATCGTCTTGAGCGGGGATATTGCGAACTTCTGCCTCGAGCTGCTCGACGATGACCGTCGGCGCTGCATCAGTGACTTCGTAGCTCAAGGCTCCCTTGACGGAACCACGACGAGGAGTCTTCCCCATGACCGCGACGGTCTGGGCCTTGATGATGTTGGTCGCCTCGTTGAAGCCCGACTCTGCCATCAGCGTCTTTTTCGCACCAGCGGTCAGACCGTCGATCTCTTCTGCCATGGCACCCAACAGCTTGATCCCGCTGGAACGAGTGTGACCCATCATCTTGAGGAGCCTGGCGACCATCTCCTTCGCCGGTAGGGTCACAGTCGGGGCAACCGTCGTATCCGGCGCAATGGTCAAATCACCAGTGACGTGAACCGTGAAGTCCACCGTGTACTGGCCTGGGACGACACCGTCGCGACTCTCTTTGAGTCCCTTGTTTCCCTTGCCGAGGGTGTGAAGGGCGAGACGTTCGGTATCCGTAAGGGTCTTCATCGATTCTCCTCGCGCACCTTGCGCGGTTTGGGGAGTGTTTGAACATCGAGAGTGTATCAGCGGTCGCTATCTCAATCAAGGGATGCGAAATCGATTTCGCGAATCTGCTGAGCCTCGCTAGCGCGAGCTTTTGCTTCTTGTCTAGTCGGGTTCCCGTGCTTGCAACCATTGGCTTTGTGCGGCTTACACAGAAGGCATCCGCCACGTCGGTTCTTTGGTCTTTTTCTCTTGTGGTTCATGATCACTCCAGTCACCCCGGCTTTCACCAGGGCAGGTTGTGATCTCGCCCGAGGGGTAGAGCGGCTTCACAGCGAGTCGATCTGACCCAGGGCGTACCCGGTCACAAGAACACCGAGGATGGTCCCTACGACACCAAGACCCAGGCCGATCTCGACACCATGTTTCTCGCGGAAGTTCCGCTTGTAGGCGTCTTCGAGCCTGGCTGAGTAGTGGGTCTGCATCGCGGTCATGTCTTCTTCGTGACGGGCACGGAGAGCGGTCTCGGTCATCTCCCAGATGCCAGCCAGGGCTGCTTGCCTCGCCTCGAGCCCTTCGATCTCGAACTTGAACGTCCTCGACTCAACGCGGAGTCGACCCAGCTCGGCGAACGTCCCTTCGTCTACCAGGATGCCCGACAGGAAGACTCCATCTACCTCCACGTCAGCCGGGACCGGAGCAAAGGTTGTCTGGGCGAATGCTGTACCGGGGAGGAGAAGCAGAAGGAACAGGAGCTTGTTCATGACCAGCCCTTGAAGTCGAGTTCTCTCTGGATAGCGGCCCAGTTGCGCTCACCCTGACCCCAGTGTGGATGGACGCGAAGCTCCTGCTTTGCCCACTCATCAGCACATTGCTCGAGGGTCTCGCCGAGAAGCTCCATGCGCCACTGGTACCAGGACTTCATCGCTATGCAGGAACACAACTCAGCAGCAGCATCCAGACCGTGAAAGCAGAAGTGCCGGTCGAATGTCTGGATGAAGGTCTTGACCTCGATCACACCGTCTGGAGTGTCCACGAGAGCCACGTCACGAGCCTCATCGTAGATACAAGTCCAGTCGTGCCACGGCCACAAGCGGCGAAGACGCATCATGGCTCCTATTAGGATTCCTGCTGCTCGTTCACCTGATCTGCCGTTAAACGAACGGGCTATGTCCGTGAGCGTGTCGCGGATCCACTTTTCGTCGTGAACGTCCGGTGTCACCACCTGAGACGAAATCGATTTCGGTCCGAGCATGGCTGCTGCCGCGAAAGCGGCACTCAGCTTCAAAGCGTGTCGCCGAGTCGTCATGCGCCCTCCACCAACCGGATGAGTGCCTTGCGCCGAACGATGGAGTCGTCGATCTCCTTCACGACATCCAGCTTCGCGACGTAGACCGTGCGGTCCTTCTCTGCCTTCATGCGGGTCGCGGCGAGTTCTGCATCAGCGAGGACCGACTTCTCTTTTGCATGGTCGATCAACTCATCGAATCCACCCATCGAGTCGCGGAGGATGTGGTCGCCTTCGGCGTCGTCCTTGTACTTCTGGAGCGTCGTCCAGTTGCCTGGTCGCTTTCGCAGGACGATGAGCCCGATGGCGAACAGGATCGCGATGGCCAGAATCCACCAGAACTTCCTTGCATAAGGGCGAGTGACTGGGATGGCGTAGAGCACGCCTCCTACAATGAGAAGGCCAATGACGGCGACTATGCCGAAGACAAGGGTGTGGTCGATCATCGTTGCTCCGGTGGGGTCTGGTATTCGCCTAGCCCCATCTTGGACCAGTCTTCTCGGTTCAACCAGTTTACACGCCTCGCGTGAAAGAGGTTGTAGTGTGTCCAGAACTGAACTCCGAGCTGTTCGAGCCCACAGTGTGGGCATGGCACGTTCCGTCGTCCCTTGATGGCATTGACCGTGAGAGGCGGCTCCACCAGTGCTGGAGCAAGGGCGACGAGGTCCTTCCTCTTGATGAGATCTCTGAAATCCACCCATCCGATGATGTCGAACAGGAACTTCCTGGAGCCACGTCGACCCTCGTACCTGATGAGCCGTCGGAGCATGTCACCGTCGAGGTATCCACGTATCCGTGGAGGGTCGGCCAGAAGTGCTTCGCTTACCACTTGGCCGTAGTACTTCACGACGGATCGGACTGCCAAACGTCGATGACTTCCCCGCCCAGCATGGCCATGGCGAGTTGGACAGTTGGGTCTTCAAGGACCTTCATCAGGAGAGCATCCTTTTCTGGGTCCTCAGCCTCGATGTCAGCGGTATGGGCACCGTAGACGACCACAGACTCGTCGGGTTCATCAGCGGCAAGCTGTAGAAGCGTCCTGGCCATGTCGATGGGTGATCTACAGAAGACCCTGACTTCTCCGTCATTGAACTCAAGGAAGGCACCCTCGTACTTGGTTCTCAGCTCGTCTTCGGGGCTCATCCGTCCAACCCCACAATCTCGAGGATGAGGTCGATCCCGTCGTCGCTGGAGCTATGCCCAGAGCTGGTCGCCAAGTTCTCATCTGGGAAGATCTTCCGTCTCCAATCAGGATCGTACTTCTCGATGCGCTCAAGCGTGGTGACGTAGAGGTCGTTCTCTAGCTCGAGCCTTTGGATCGTCAAATCGCAGGTTTTCAAAGCATTGACCTGCACAGAGAGGTTGAGCCTCAGAGCTTTCTGTTCTTTAGCGACACGCTCCTTCGCTAACGAATCGCCCTTGATCTGAACCGAAAGATGACCGTTCTCCCTTTTGAGCTTCGCGATGTCAGCCATGAGGATCTTGTTCGCGATGTCAGACTCAAGGGTGTCTTTTGCCTTCTTGGCCTTCACCATGGTCGAGATACGGTTCTGTAGACCCCTGGCTTGGTTACCAATGTGGGTCATCAACTCAGCCTGAGCCATAAGCGCAGCGCGAAGCGTCATCAGGAGAGGATCCGGATTGTCAGACGAAGCCGCTTCATCCGACTCCATCAGAGCCAGACGTACAGACTCCAGCTTCGCCTGGAACTCGACAAGATCCATCGCTGTGGACGACTTCGACGACTTCGGCCATCCGGCTGACGCGGACATAAAGACCTGCTCTGACGTGAGGACTTCCTGTTCCTTCATACGGGCGTGACCATCCCCGTAGGAGGAGGAGTAGCTGTAGTCGTTCGCATCCACGTACTGTGGACTGTTGTTCTGCTTGTTCGACATCAGTCCATGAACTGTATGAGGTCTAGTAGGTCATCTGGAGTCACATCCGGGACGGGCGGGGCGGGGAATGCAGCGCCAGTGAACTTCCCCTCCATGATCTTCGAGTTCCCGGTCGACTCGACGTTCTTCCACTGACTCGACGTGTAGCCATGGATTAGGGGGACCGCTTCCTGCTTCCCCATCAGTAGGGGCATCGCGACCTTGCTCTTCTTCGGCTTCGACGGCTGAGAGGGGTGAACAGGAGGACCACCGTTCCACACAGCGACGTAGTCACCCTTGAGCCTCTTCTTCTGGTACTTCGCCTCCGCAGCGGCCAGGGCAGCATAGGACCCATGGTGTTTGGACCCGCCTGACCTTCCGCTGGTGCCAATCTTCCCGAAGCGCCAGCAGGCGAACCAAACGCTCCCTTTGCGTTCTACCCAACACATCCAGAAGGCGTACCTACTGGTCGTGTTCTCAAGCACCTGGACGTTGAACGGACCCTGGTCGCCCATGACCCGTTGAGGCACGGCTTTATGGGTCACGCTGCCACCTGGGCGCGGGCGAGGATTCGGTAGACGTTGGAGTGACTGGAATGGCCCGTCTCATCCTCGACGAATCGAGTGGTCCATCGCGAGTAGCGGTCACCCTTCTTGATGTCGCGCTTCGTGTGATCGCGGCGAGCGGTGCATACGCGGAACTCAACTACCTTGCTCCACCACTGGTCTTCGGGGTGGAAGTCGAAACCAGCATCGGAGAGGTCGCGTACAGTCTCCTGTTCGCCGTTGCAGCCTGGGCGGCAGACAGAGCAATCGTCTGCTCCGCACATGCGGTCAGAGCACTGAAAGGTCCTGTCGTACTGTCGGTAGCTGTGAGTCATGATGCTCTCTCCCTCGACCTTCGAGGTAATCGTTTCGGTTCATGAACATCATAAGCGATACGACTTGAGAGTGCAAGTTATGAGTCACCTCATCTTGCGCTGTCGCTCATAGTCCTTGATGGCGTCGAGAGCCTTCTTCACCTCGTCCGTCTTCTCCACCAAGGGTGGGCCAATGTCGAACATCAGAAGCTCTTCCGCACTGTCATCATCGTCGGCCATTCCGACCAGAAGGCACGGCACAGGCTCGGGACACTCGCACGGAACCACAGGCGGGCACGCAGCGGGGTCGTGCGCGTCTGCGCCGTTGATCGACACTCCGACGAACAGGCCGATCCACAAGGCGATGATGGTGATAGTGATCTTCTTCATTTGGAACCTCTTGTGATGGACTCGAGAGCCGCCTTGCATGTGTCCTTCACCTCGGTCAGATACTTGACTTCAGCCGTGGCCGTCGCCATGTCGACGCGAAGGTCAGACACCTTGTCCTTGCACTCCTGTTCGCCTGGCGTCGTGATGGTGACCAAACCAGCGGCGGCGAGCGCAATGAGGCCGATGGCTGCGATGCCTGCGCTCATGTACTTGCTTGAGATCTTCACGGCTGGTTCATCAGACATCGTCAGGAGTCTCCGGTGGGGTCGGTGTCTTGCCGGTAGGACCCTTGAAGCCTAGAGCGGCGAGTCGGACGAACTTGTCCAGATCAGCCTGCTTGCCAATGAAGGTGACCTCGACGAACCCTGAGACGAAGACCATGGCCAGCTCCACCCAGAGCAACCAGATCGGGATGGTCCCTCCGTCGAGCAGGATTTTGATAGACCCAGCGATGGCGATACCCAGAAGGACCTTCCAGGAGATCTCCGCAAGGAAGAACGCTGAGAACTTCTTGCTGGCAAATGGGGTCTTTTCGAAGTCGGGATGGCTCATTTCTTCGACGAAGCTCCGAACTTCACGGTCTTCGACCCGACCTTGTACGAGCCTCCTCGACCGGAAGACAGAGCGAGCAGGAGATCGTCACGGCTGTCCACTTTCCCGATCTTCTTCTTATCGAACGAGACCTCGCCACTAGACGTGATCTTGTAGACGCCACCATCGGCCCAATACAGGATCGACGACTTCGCGTTACCGAACACACCCGACGAGAGTGCGCGTAGGACCTTGAGCGGTACCGACTTGCTTTCGTCGATCGACTGGATCAATGCCTTCATGTCTTCTCCGCGAAATCGATTTCACCCGTTGATCTGGTTGCCTACGGGCTTTCGATCGTCGGGCACTTCGCAGAGAAGCTGTGGACCACCCTGGGGTGCGCTCTCAGCAGTGGGCTGGTTGGCGGGCGAGAGGGTCTCGAGCGAGTTGGACCCGCACTTCGAGCACTTCGAGCCATTGGTGTCGATGTGGGAACAGTTGCAACAGCGGTACTTCATGGAACCTCCTGGCCCGCACCGTCGCGGGCTACATCCGGACTATACCAGTCCCGATTTCTTTGCCCCAGCGAGAACATCGCGCCTAGATGCTCCGATGAGGGACTGGACCTTCACGAGACCATCACGCATCTGTGACTCGATCTCTTTCTTGTCAGGACCGACGAACGCCTTGATCTTCCCGTCCTCGACGGTAACGAACCCTGAAACCTCGAGTTCAGCGCGTACCACCACTCGGATGGATTCTGCGTCACGACCCTTGAGTGCCTTGATCAGTGCCTTCACGACTTCATCCAGGTCTTCGGTACGTGACCATTGAACCGCGCTGGTTCCTCACCGATCGCCGACTTCTTGAAGTTGAGGACCTCCATCGTTCCAGCAGGGGTCTCGATGATCAGAGTCTTCCCCTCGATTGCCATCGTAACCTCCACCCTCCGGGCTTTCGGTGGGACAGCAACCTCGTCCAGATCTTTGATCAGTGCCTTCATGTCGCGTCCTTCATGCCATCCCAGCGACGGATCTCACGGATGATGCTTTTGGCCAGCGCCTTGTCGTGCAGGCGAACCTGTTCCAAGCCGTGCTTCGCCTTCGCAGTCGACAGCCAGTGCGGGGCGTCGAACTTGGCCAGAATTATTGCGAGCTTCGCTGGCCTCGATGCGAACTTCTCATAGAGCTTGAAGACAGCGGCGAGGTTGTGATTCCAGTTCTGCGCTTCGCTGTCGAGCTTGGAATCGATGTCGACCATCTGCTTCCAGACGGACGCTGACTCGTCGAGGGACTCAGTCTTCTTGCGCTTCTTTCGCTTCTTCCACATGTCAGGCCATGGGCGTCGGAGGACGGCTCCCAATGGGACTGCCACGGTGGCGACGTTCCCGGCGAGGGTCATCTCGCGGAGGTCGTCGATGAGCGATTTCACTGGAAGCGCGCCACAGGTTTGAACTTCGGCAACTTCGCGACTCGCTTGCCGTAGTCCTTGTCGCCCGAGTCGATCAGGAAGTGGTCTCGACCCTTCTTCACGACGAACTTCCCTGGGAGGTCCTTCCTCTTGAAGTTCGCACCCGGATGATCACCACTCTTGAAGACGGTCGCGAAGGGAACCAACGGGTACCTCTCAGCGGCCTTTGAGCCAGTGGCGAGCGAAGATGTCTTCGGCCACTCGTTCGCTGCGAACCAGACGATCCCAGGTTCCGATGCGGACTCTGCGAGATGGGCGATGAGGCGCTTCACTTCGACTCGAAACTCTCGGTGTCGAAGTGGTAGGTGACCTTCCACCATCCACGGAGGTACATCAGGATGTGAGCACCGACCTTCTTCTTCGCCTTGAAACTCACGAACGCGAAGTTGTCGCTGTTGATCTCGAAATCAACACGTCTGAGCTTCTTCTGGCCAGACAACCTTCCGAGGTCCACTCCGAGACGGAAGGCACGAGCCTCCTTGTCGGTAAACTGGATCCCCTCACCCTCGTAGGAGCCGGATGCCTCCTCGAGATCGTCGGTCTCTTCGGGATCTTCGGACAGTTCTTTGATCAGATTCTTCACATCTACTCCTACTGGATACTGACCAGCTCGAAGACGTAAGCAGTGGTCCCGTCGTTCAGAGCGAACTTCGTCTTCGGCAATCCCACCGTGCCCATCTTGACGATGTTGTGCGACGACGACTTCAAAGAGTCGACCGCCTTCTTCGCGTCCTTGAGCGAGGAGCCGAAGCCGCCCTCGTCGAGGTCCGAGACGGTGGGCTCAGACAGTTCTGTGATGAAGGACTTCATGGCCTACTCGTAGTAAGCCTCGAGAACGCCTCGGGCCTCCGCGACGAGGGACTTGAACAGGTTCGGATGGATGCGCTTGGTGAGCATCTTCTCGACCGCAGCCCAGGGGTAGTCCTCGTCCTCGTTGATCTTGCGGCGGGTTCGGCCATCGTCGCCCAGGCCCTTCTCGGCCTCTTCGCTGATGGCGTACCTGAGCGTCCCACAGGCTTCTCGGAGCTTCTCTTCGAGCGTGCGGTCGTGGTAGTGGCCGGAAGACGCCATGACGGTGTCGTAGCACTCCAGGAGCTGGCCTCCGTCCTCAGCGGCGGGGCGCGGGGGCGGTCCAATGACCTCGGGAGCGTCCTCGTTCAGTTCACTTGCCTCACCAGGCTCATCGACTGGGGCGTCGTCTTCAACGATGGGAGCCGTGGTGGTGAACTCGACCTCGGTAAGAGAGCGTAGATCTGCTGCGATGTGACTCATTACTTCGGCTCCAACTCGAGCAAGTCGAGGGCTGCTGTGAGGACCTGGGACACATTTGTACCACGATCATTGGCTATCCGCGAGAGCCTTGCGTCGAGCGCGCGGTTGATGAAAAGCATCCCGATTTCCTGGACTTCGCCACCAGGGAGTGGGGACTTCACATCGCGAAATCGATTTCGTGTACCACCGACTGCGCCAGCGAGAATGTCCTCAAACTCTGAGGTCACGACTACTCCGGGTCTCCAGCGAGAACCACCATCAGACGAGCGGTCGACCCACTTGCATTCGACACTGCCAGTGCGGTGACGGCAGTCGTGTTGAGCGAGAGATACCCGTAGTCGAACCCGTCTGGGATTGCCACCGGGATGTCGTAGGTGCCACCAGCGTCCGTGATGTGGAACGTGATCGCCTTGTTCGTTCGGACGTAGATGTAGTTGACCGCAGTCAGACCGGCCAGATCCACAGCCTGGGAAGCAACTCCCGTGAGCACCTTGTAGGTGCGAGCAGAGCCCTCACCGAGTTCGTCGGTGACCTCGTAGCTCGACGGAGCCTGGTTTGCGACATCCATCTCCTCGGCACTGGTCGAAGAGAGGCTCAGGCTGATTCTGGTCTTGAGACGCATCTGTGCTCCGACGGGCCGTTGAACCAGGAAGGTAGCACGCCAACGAGCACACCCCCACCCCCGAAAAGGGATGAGGGTGCTTGAGAGCCCGACAGGTAAGTGACCTCCGATTCAACGTGTGGGGGAGGACCTCCTCGGCTCAGTCAAAAGGCAGGCAACAGGGCTCGGATCTCTTCTCTCGGGATCTCCTGACCTCCGAACGCGATCTTGAACTCTTCCGGGAGGTTCACTTCCATCAGGATGAATCTCCTCTTCTGCGATCTCGTCTGATGCTTGAACCAGTATTCACAGCGCAAGGCGTTTCCATGAGCGTCTGGCCCGGCGAAGCACCACGCGACGAGGAGCTTGCAGGGGAGTCGGACGCCCTGGAGGTACTTCGCACCCTTGCCTCTGTTGTGCGTGGCAACTCGGGCATGAACGTCCGTAGAGACACCGCAGTAGAGGGTGCCTGTCGCCGTGACCACGACGTACATGAACCAGTCTCTCTGGCCTGCTCGAAGCGAGATCACACTTCCACCATGATCAGGTCAGTGTGGGCATCGTCCAGCACGGGCTCGATGAGCATGATCTCAATACCGATGAAGTCTCGACCCAACAGCGCGTCACTCTCAAACTCGAGGAGTTCGGTGAGGTCATCCTTGAGGCTGCTCGCCGCGTCGCTGAGATTGAACTTCGTCACGTCGTCTCCGAGACCGTGAACGTCGTCTTCTTCGTAGAGAACTGATGTGAATCGGAAACCATCCGACAGGGTGACTAGGACCTTCATCCGAACACCAAGGCAAGGATGATCAGGATCACAACGACAATCACCGCCCATTGAATCTGCGTGCTTCGGATCGAGTCGCCAGAAGGCAATAGGAGGAAGCCTGGTTCTTCGCGCGGCTCCCAGCCCAGCCGAGACATGCAGCGAAGACAGATGACCGGAGTCCACTGAGTGTGGGAGATGCCACCACACTGGAGACATGTCCGGTTCGTCTTAGGGAAGTCGATCACTTCATCCCACGTTCTTCTGCCTGTTCGAGTGCGGTGGCGATGTCGTCTCCGAGCTGACCCCACCACGATTCATGCATCTCGATGGGGTCGGCACCCTGCGGCTTGATCTCGACGATCTTCCAGGCGTGCCCGTGGTTCTCCGCAATGACTCGACAGGATCGGTCCATGTGTCGGAGCGGAAGCACTGTTCGGAAGGTCACCCGTTCCACCTGGGGTGACCGATATTCAAGGGTGCGGACTGCCATCTTAGAAGATCTCGTCGTAGTGGCCGATGGTTTCCCAGCCAGCGCCACGGAGGGCCGCGACGATGCGAGCATGGGCCAGGATGGCTCCTTCGTCGGACGAGTTGCAGCCGCCGCGACTGTCCTGACCGTCACCTACCGAGATGGCGTCCACGTCGGCGCAGTCATCCAGCTCGGCAGCGGTGATGCTTTCCTCGGGACGGAAGCCGACGACGAAGTACCGCCAGTCAGGATGAACCACCACCAGATTGGTCGTGTCGTAGTCCCCTCCCTGACGGGCTCGGGTCACGGTGGCACCCGGCTGGGCGATGAGCTTCTTGATTTCGGCGGTGTTCCAGTGCATCACTTCTCCTTGAATGCGGTGTTGAGGTCTGCGAGCAGAGCCTCTGGCATGTCGTCCATGCGGCCTGAGTCCATGCGGTCCTTCAAACTCTTGAGGAATACGTCGCGTTCAACACCGGCACAGTCCAGCCGATGGAACCACTCGCCAAAGGTCTGGTACCTCGCGGAGTTGGTCACGACCTCCTCGAATCCCTCGCCGTACTTGTCGGCGTCGAGGATCTCGGCCACGCGGTGGACGATGAACCGGAGCATCCAGTCACCGAAGTCGAAGAATCCTCGGATGGAGTTTCCACCCCAGATACCGTCACCCCAGGGGTGCCAGACCATCTTGAGGTCCATGCCGAGGATGAGGGCTACTGTGTCAGCTTGACCGTCGTAGACGATGCTGAATACGCCCGGCCACTTCTCGTTGACTGCCGTCCTGAGCGCGTCGTAGACGTGGATCCCTTGGAGCCCCGCCTTCTGTACTCCGTATGTGTTGCCCATCAGTCCATCCCCAGAATCATGTCCACCGGGTCGAAGGACTCGGGGAGGTCGCGTAGAGCCTTGAGGTTCACTCCGTCAGCCTCGTCAAAGGCGAAGACACAGGAGATCGGGTGCTTGTCGTCCCGCCAGTGCTTGAAGCTCGGATGCTGGATGGCACCGGTCGGGAACTGGGGTCCGAAGGAGTCCACCTCGGCGACTCGTCCGACGTGCTTCCGCATGTCCTCGAGAGTCCCTGTGACGCCGAGCGACCCTACGCGGCGCAGTTGGCCCTTGTCGTCGTAGAAGCCGTAAGAGAGGCCCACGTAGCCTGCAATCCAGGGATCGGAGTGGCGTCCCTCGGGCAGGACCACACCATGCGTGTCTTTGTGGCCTGGGCGGACCCTCCACTCGGTGGGCTTCGAGTCGCAGTCGGTGATGACAACGTCGACCGTCTCTGTGGCCTTGCACTTGAGCCACTTGCTGCGGGAGCCAGGCTTGTAGTTGGAGAAGCGGTTCTTGATGATCAAGCCTTCGCGACCCTGAGCCAGCGCATCTCTCATTGCCTGAGCGAAGTCATCCTCGAAGACGTGCGCCAGTTCGATGTTCGGCGTAGGGGCCGCATCGAGCATCGCCTGGAGCTTCTTCCTACGGACCTCGAGCGGGTCGTCCATGACGCAAACGCCGCCGACATAGAGGATATCGAACACGACGAGCTTGAGCTTCTGAGGATGGCTTGACCGGTAGTGACTGACTACCTCGTGACCCTCTCCGTCGTTCGGCATCAGCTCACCGTCGAAGACACAGCCTGGGGGGATGTAGGAGCAGATATGCGGGTAGTCATCCTTCGGAACCCATGTCGGCCTAGTCGTCCAGAAACCGTAGTCCTGGACCTGGACCCTCTGGCCGTTCTCCTTGATCTCGGCCCAGTACTCCGTCGGGTCGATGGTTCCAACCCAGGCGATCATCTCCTCAGCGCCCTTGAGGTAGGTCGTACCGTCAGGCTGCTTCTTCGACCGATTGGTCTGCTTCGCTTTCATCGGCTTGATGAACTCGATGCGGTCAGAGGGGATGTTCACTGTGTCACCTCGCAGAACGTCTGAGCGGCTGCGTACTCGGCATCGGTGGGCTCGTACTGGCGTAGCTGGTGCGCCATGCAGAGGCGGAAGTCGTTGAGTGCCTCGGCATCGTCCAGCACTGCTGCTGCCTGACTAGCGTCACGGGAAATGCGCTCCGAGATGGGATCGGGCTCGAGCATCGCGGCCAGTGCCAGGATGATGATCCCAGCTCCCACCGCGAGGCAGAGAAGGTACTCGGCGAGATGCCTCACGCGGTCACCGCGACTACGTCGAAGCGATTGCGGTAGTAGCGAATCTCCTTCGCTCCGTTGTGGCAGTCCACTGCGTTGGCGGTCGTCATTTCGGCAACGTGGGCAACGTGGCCACCGTTTTTGAAGCAGACGACGCCGTATCGACCTCGGTTGCTGAAGACCATTCGGACTCCCTGGGTTCCATCCTCTCGGAGAGTGATGCAGGGGATTCGGGCGCGGATGGCCTTCTCGGGATTGACGAGCGCGATGAGCGGGGTGCCGATTTCGAGTGCGAGCTGAACGAGCGCACCGAATGTCACAGCGTCAGCGTCGGAGTCGACGAACTGCATTGCGGACTCGGGTCCTTCGGAGCGGGCGATTTCGACGAGGTCAGCGATGTCGGCCATCTGCTGCGCTGCGAAGATGGTCGCTGCGCGCTGGGCGGCGAGGGTTCGCGCTGTTTGTCGCGCAATCTGTCGGGAGAGTCCGTTAGTCATGCCATCACCTCGATGGTTATCGGTTCGCTGAACAACCACATTGTACATCAACGGTCGCACGGTCGCAAGCGTAGGGGCGTCGATTACTCCCAGTCGTTATCGAGGTGAGTAGGGAGATCTAGATGCCAGATCCCCATGTCTCCATGTTCGTTGCGAGCGGTGACTTCCATGAAGTCTCCCATCCCATCCAACTCCCACTTTGCGTGATGCTGGGACTTCCAAACGACCGTTCCCTCCTCGACTCTGATCAGACCACGTTCCTGGACGCAGAGCTGACACAGACGAAACGTCGGCGTGCCGTAGCCCTTCGGGACCATGAAGCCCATCTCGCTCTTCTCGACGACTCGCCTCATCTGGTCGTTGGTCATCGGGAAAAGCTCCCCGAATCCTACCGACCTGTACGCAGCGCGCTTCGCGTCGAAGTGAGCCTTGTACGAGGTCTCATAGTCGCCGTCGTAGTCGGTCTCGGTCGCTTCTGTTGGTTGCTTAGCTCTTCTCATGGTCTGTCCTAAAAAGGGATTGTCCGTCTACCGAACTCGTCGTAATCCGACCAGATGTCATTGGGATCGTCGGGATCGTCGTAGCCGACATGTTCGTACCCAGTGGTCGTGTTGCGGTCTTCTATTGCACGCTCGGCGATCTGTGCGTAGGAGATCAAAAGTGGTGGCTCGCCCGGCCTGGGTGCCTTTGTCTTGAACCAGGAGTCGAGAGTCGCGCGGACTTGAAGCCGGATAGCTTCTGACGGGATCGACTCTGGAACCAACTGCGTGGAGATCAAGTTCTGTTGAAACGCTCGGACGGAGACGAACGCAGCTTCATCGACCCAATCCATGTGGACAAGGAACTCATCTCTTACGGAGTTCTTCAACTCCCTCTTCCCTTCCAGCACCATCAGGCGAGCCTTGATGGACTTCTTGTCCGCATTCAACCTGAATGCCTCGCGCCTAAACGCTTCCGCTTGATCAAGGACCTTCCGAGTCAGCTTTGCGTTGGCCTCGTCAGCGGCCTTGATCTCCGTCTCTGCGGACACCCTGGCTCTGATCTCCGCAAGCTTCTCTACCTCCAGCTCCGCTATGCGTGCGTAGAGGGCTGGTGCCAGATCAAGGATGTCGTCGAAGTCTGTGCTCATTTGCCAGCCAACATGTCCAGGCACTTTTCCCAGTTCGCACCTGTCGATACTCCTCGAATGCGGAGCTTCAAAGAATGCGAGTCGAGCCCGTAGTCGACGGATGCATCCACTAGGAACCCAGGGATAGGGACCATGACCCCATTGTGGTCCATCAGGAGAACCTGGAGGATTTTTGGGGTCTTGAGCTTTTTGGCGAAATCGATTTCGCGCTGAATCTGGTCACGCCGAGCAGCCAACACATCGACGAGTCGTTGAGCTGGACTCTGCATCGCACGAAGGAGATTTGCCCTGTGAAACTGAAGTAGATCGTGCCGAGCTTTCCTCCGAGCATTCTTGATCTTCTGGGCTTTCTTCCACCTGTAGTTGGAAGCACGATCCGCCTTCTTTAGGCGATGAGCCATGAGCACATGGATGAGTGAGAGCCTGGTCGCGTCCACGAAGACCTTGTCCTCGGCTGCGTCCTGAGCGGCCATCTCCTCGAGTATCAGGTCGAGGATTGAGTCGTCTCCGATCACTTGACAGGAGGCCACTGAACGCGCCACCAGCCGGGTGTATTGGGCATATTCACGAGACGGACGAGACGGGTCGTGTCCATCGTCTCGACGTGGTCCAGATCGTAGTCCTGTCTTGTCGAGAGCAGGACGAAGCACGCTGGAGTCTTGATCTCTACTTCGGCGTCGTTGCACTCATAGAGGGTTTCCGCCTGGGTGATGCTCACCGGGAACGTCACTCCGTTGAGAGACGACAAGCAACCCATGAGGCGGCTCATGTGCGCGTACTGGGCTCGTCGAATGTAGATTTCGGTCAACTGAGTCATCTTCGGGACCTCCCGGTGGGCACCTCGCCCTGCCAGAAGTATAGCATCGGTTCGGTGTTAAGTCAATCGAGAGAAGGTCTCCCAAGCAAGAGCGCCCACCCCGAAGGGCAGGCGCTTCATCCTGTTTTGCCCGTCAGTTGCCGACGGTGTCCGCAATCATCTGACTTACGTCGATGACCCACTGCGCGATTGCCTCCCCCGCCGACTCTGCCCCGCAGTCGCCATAGACGGTCACGCCGTAGGTAGCCGGGTCCGCCTCCGGGTTGCACTTGCCCGCGCTGGAGCATCCCCACCCGCGCTTGTAGCGCGTTTGGAACCAGTCGCGGGTGTTGGTACGGGTGCCCGCGTATCCACCTGACGTGGTACAGGACTCGGTCCACGTGGCCGTGCCGCTATGCGACTTCGGGTGGCAGTCGCAGTGGTCATCGATCCAGCCTGTACCAATCGACGGCGGGGTCATGCCGGGACCACTGCCCCAGCCGTTGTCCACGGCGCAGGCCGGGTTCTCGGGGATCTCGGTGACGCCCGGCCCCTCGATGACATCCCCAGGGGACTCGCCATTGGGGATCCCCATCATCAACTGAGTGTCACCCGCTGGATCCGTGAACTCGGTCAGGTCATCTGGGCCGCCCGCGTGGGCCAGCGTCGGGATTGCCAGGAGGGCCAGGAGGGCCAGGCTCATCATCAGTCGGTTCTTCTTCATTGTTTCTCCCGTTGTGCGCCGTAGCGCGGTTAGTCATTCCACGCGAGCAGAGCCCGAAATGAGAGCCCGCTTCATCAGCTTGATGAGTCGAGGGGAGAGCAGCTCCTCCCTCTGCCGATGGCACTCCGTGTCGATCTCCTGCCAGATCTTGCCCATTTCGGTGCAGCCATAGCACTTCACCCAGGTGTGACCCTCAGCGGTGTAGAGACCGATCTTGTACTCGCCGGTCTTGTAGCGGCGCACCTTTATGCTGATGTGCTCGTCCTTGTTCTCTCCGTTCCACTGACCCCTGTCGTCGGCCATCATCACGACCACGTCGTTCTTGACGAGAGCGAGCACTTGCCGCATCAGCTCCGTCTGGTTCTTCGTCTCGTGGTAGTGGATGGACGACATTCACCAGCCTTGATCTTCTAGGGGTTTGGGCTCGAACCCGAGGTTCCCGTCAGCCTGAGCCCACGCCAGCAAGTGGTAGGGCTTCGGCCATCCGAGAGGGTCCTTCGGAGCGGTGTCGCGGAACAGCGGGATCATCCCCTCGAGAGCTTCCATCCCGAAGTCTCTGGTGGAGATCCTCAGAGCGCCAGACTCGTCGGTGACGATCATGGCCTTCTTGCCGTTGCGGTCGACCATGAGCTTCGGGAACTCGAGCTTGATGACGAAGAGGCGCTGGAGCTGCTTGCGCTCGTAGGGGACGAGGTCGTCGTCGTCGTCGTCGCCTGTGCCATCCATCAGGATGACCTTCATCTCATCCGCGAACAATTCGACGACCACGGCGCGAAGACCGCAGCACGGGTCCAGCGGATCGATGATCTTGACGAGGTCTTCTCTCATCACCGTAATGACTTGCTCAGGCAACTTCATGGACTGTCCCCACCTCGGAGTGCTTCGATGTCCAGAGTACCAGGCTTCCCTGTGACGAGCCCCTCTGTCGCCCCACATTGCCGACATTCGGTCGGTGGGCCTACCAGATGCAGACGCAAGGTCTTGCAGGCTGGGCAGAAGTATTCGACACCGTCGGGCGCGATGACCGCAGCTCCATCAGCCATGAGGTGAGCGGCGGCAATGATCTGCTCGAGGTCGTTCCCGTGATTCCAGGAGATGTGGATCTCGCGACCGAGAGACCTGTCGAGTTCGGCGTAGACCTTCTTTCGCGTCAGCTTCTTCTTCCTCTGACCATTCCACAGAGGGTCCAGAACTTCGTGAGCGCGCTTCCGTAGCTCACGGTCGGCAGCATTCGCGACTGTGCCCAGTGGCCTCGTCGGGTCCTTGAAGTGACAGCCGACGTGGGCCGCACAGGGCGGGCATGAGAGCCTCGGGCCATAGTCTCGACGGTACGGGTACGGGTAGTCAGTCGAGCCATGAACCACCACGATGACTGGTCGCTGGCAGTAGTGGCAGATGGTCAGGTCAGGCTTCATAGAGACCTTCCGGGAAGGGTCGGTCAGCGGCGTCGTACCACTGGACCATCGCCACCTTCTTGATCGGCTCGATAGTCACACCGTGCTCAGCGAACTCGAACGAGGCCAGTTCCCACTCGGTCTGGGGATCAGCAGAGATCACTTCGGAGTCGAATCCGTCGTGAGTCAGAGAAGACAGCGTGATGGAAAACCACCCTGGTTCTGTGGCCTCACCCTCTTGTGAGTAAGGCCATGTGTCGTCGGCCTCGTAGGCTTTCTCCATCAGCTCCATCAGATCAACCTCGCCCACGACCTTGAAGTAGACGACGAGGTCGACTCGATTGCTACTCATCGTGCTGCCCCCAGACCTTGGGCCGCTGCCGCTCCTCGAGACCCATGGCCGAGAGGTGGAGTCGCACGTCGCGCTCGGTGCGGAGGGTGACCGTGGGCTTGAAGCCCAGCCAGCTTTCGTCGATCTCGCCGTTCATGTCCCAGGAGTAGGTCGACTCCGTCTCCTCGTAGAGCCCTTGGATTGGGCGGCTGTTCATCCCGTCGTCACACACTTCCAAGAACCCGTTGGCCCACGACTGGTCGACGACAATCTTCTCCCTGTCGAACAGTCCCTTCGGCGTGACGTAGACCATAGGACCAATGGCCGTATCCGTCGGAGCGAAGATGAAGACGTAGTCGCTCGGCTTCGTCGGAGGACGCCACGGCTGATCCTCATCCCTGAGTGCTACGACATCCTCGGGGTCTTCGATGAACTGACCTGTCGAGTCGGTCCAGATACCCAGAATCTTCTCATCCCGCGTGTCTGTCACCACGATCGCCGGGTAGTCCTCACCCGCGATCACGAAGCTGCGGACGGTACGTCCTGCGCCGTCCTTCACCTTCTTGACTCGCTTCCAATCGGAAGCGGGCGTGCCGTTGTAGTTCGAGGCTTCGTCGAACGGATCCAGGTGGACCAAGTCCTCAGAAGTGAGCGCGGCGAGCGCCTCCTTGATCTTGTCGGTAGTCAGCTTCACATCTGCTCCAGTTTGACGCCCAGGTGAACGGTGGAATCGTGGTTCAACTTGAGGAAGACCACATGCCAGCCGAGGAAAGCGAAGTACGCCAAGACGGCGTCTGAGTCCTCCACCGTGAACGCTATTCCAGAGAAGCTCCTCACGGGTTTTGCGGTGAGAATGTGCCGCTGGATGGCTTCATACAGACGAGTGACGGACTGGATCCCATCCAGACTCATTCGATTCAGAGAGGCGTGGGGAACTATCAATCTGCCATGTCCTGCGGGAGGAAAGAGGGCTCAGCCACCAGATCCGCCAGCTTCTTGAGTGGGTCTCGAATGATGCTCTCGCCGATAGCCAAAGCAGACTTGCCAGGGAAGTCGTGATCGAGAGCTATGAGAATGGCTTCCTCGACTGAGATCGCGTTCCCATGGGAGCCGATGACTTGTTGAATCCTGGGCCGGAGTTCTTCCCACCTGGCCTCGTCGTCGTCGAGTCCCTTTACGAGAGCAGGCTTCCACTTGTCCACCCAATCCCGAGCGCGGCGAGCGAAGGCTTTGTGGACCCCTCCACGAAGGATCTTCACGACCATGTTCTCGATCTTGTCGTTCGAGAACCAGATGGGGAGGCTCTTCTTTACCGCATCCGAAATCAATGCGTCAGCCGCGTTGCTCAGACGCGCATGAATGCGAAGTTTTTCAGCCTTCGCGCGGGAAGCGCCATGGTCGAGGATCTGCTTGTTCCAGAGGTTTCCGTTGACCTCGTACTCCTTCTTGACAGCTCCAACGAGTTCGTCCTTGTGGTCGCGGAGGATACGGCTGATGACCGCCCCACGGAACTTGCCGTCGTTGATGAATGCGTTGGCCACCTTGTCCGCGATCTGTTGCTCGCTCAGGCGAAACGTCCACTCTTTCAGGAGTTCTTCGGTCACTTTCGACCACTCATCGCGCGCTTCACTGCGTGACCGGTCGACTCTTCCGACCTGGCTCCTACTTGCATCCTCACGCCTTCGATGACGCCACTCTTGTGGGCGATGACGCCCTCTGCGTTCGGAGTACCGTCGAAGCGGTTCACTAGGTGCATCTCGAGTTGCTCCTTGCTCGCGCAGGAGACCACCGGGTCGTGGAGTAGCGGATGCTCGTAGTTGAGGACTTCCTGATGACCCACGAGCGTTCCAGCCATCTTGATGGCCTGTCGAACCTCACCGGGCGACATTTTGAGTCCGTCGAGAGTCCAGGCCAGGATGCGAGCGAGCGAGTTCTGCTTCGCTCCCGTCAGGGTCGCGTACCGAAGAGTGTCGAGGTCGATTTGAAGACTCGGTCCTGTTCCGGGTTCCGAACAGCAACAGCCACCCGTGGTCCCCATTCCGCATCGACAGGGTGTGCCCATCAGATCTGCTCCTCTCTGCGGTCTTCACGACGACGCTCCTTGTTGGCGGCGTCCTTCTCGACGCCCTTGCGGGCCGTGTCGTTGTACGGGTAGTCCTGCTTGTTCTGGCGACGATGGTTCATCGGGTAGCCAGCGCGCGGATGGTCTGGGGGGAGTAGACGATGACATCGCCGTTCTCGGTTCGGCTGACATCGGGGTTGGCAGCAAGCTCCTGGATGACCTTGTGCATGTGCTTGCACATGCCCGTCTGCTGAACGATCTTCGCGCGGCCGAAGCGATGTGCGGGGCAGGAGCATGCCATCCGCTCAGGAACGCTTTGGCCGCCGACGACGGTGATTTCGTAGTAGTGGACACCACTGATCCCCTTGACGCCCATCTTGCCGGTGAATCGAGTGTCCATGCGCTTGGCCTTCCGTGTGGAACGGACCTTGGCGACAATCGAGAGCTTCTTGATGGGCGTAGTAGGCATTTCGGGTCTCCTGCTCTGCACCTTGCAGAGAATCGGTGGATGCGGTGGATGTCCCGCACACCCATTATATCGGTTCGGTTGCCGTTGTCAAGCGAGAGGGTGACGAAAGATCAGTCCAACAGGACCGCATCTAATACTTCCGTGATGAACTCGTCGACAGTGACGAACTCGTCGGGCGTGCTCATCTTCATAGGTTGGCCCCTCGGGGGCATAGTCCTTTTGAACTGTCGGAGTCGTCTCCTAGTCTCGATGATGTTGTCCATCTTCCACTCGTACTTCTCGAAGGCTTCGCGAAGGAGTTGCTCGTATAGCAGCTCCATCTCGTTCCCCTGGGGATGGTAGAGGTAGATATAGAGGATGACCTCAGTGAGTAGGGACCGGACTGATGTGAGACCCTCTTGGTTCGATGGGATGAACGCCAAGATCCCAGCAGCGCAGCGCGCGGAAAGACCGAGGAACTCTTGACGATGGATGACTATGTGACCGCGTTCTTTGAGCCTTTTGATGGTCCTCATGCGTTCCACGCGGGCTCTGCGTGAATCCACAGTGTCGAAATGGTCTTCCGGCACTACTACCGCTTCTGGCACTACCGACACAGGAAGTCCAAAGCCTCTCCGATGACATCTTCGACTGTTGGCTCGCGCTTCTTCCGCCGTATGGGAATGGCACGACCTCCCATACGACGTTGCCGCCTGGTATCGAACTGGAAGAAGTGATCTATGAGTCGAGCCCTAACAGCATTCGGCCATTCGAGCTTTGTCAATAGCTCTTGGAGCTTCTGAGCTAACAGGTCCTCCAGCTCCCTCGAGTCATCGTTCTGCTTGTCGTAGCCATAGAGAATCATCCATGCGAGAGCCATTCGGACATCCATCCAGCGAGGCAGATCGCTTGGGAGATTCCTCATGATCTCAGTGGAATGACCGAGCGATCGTTCAAAGAACATGTCCTTTTTCTTCATCATCGGATTGCGGAGTTGGAGTCTCCTGATCCGAGCGTCTCGTCTGTCTGGGTGATCTACTCGCACATGAAGTCCAGGCAGGACTCAACGTCCACTGTCGTGATCACCATCTGTGCAGGATGAAGATAGGGCTCGAGGAACTCCCTGAGTGTCGGTTTCACAGGACGGGCTTTCGACATCTCGATGAAATCGATTTCGTCAGACTGTGCCGTGGGCGGGGCGAGCTGGGCGTACTTCTCTATGCCCTTCTTCGCGACGAGCCAGTTTGGAACCCACGCATTGACCGTGGCACCACGAACCGTGATTTGAAGGGCAGGCACCTGACTTACCGGAAGCCAGATCTCTTTGAATGCGTTCATACCGGAAATACGAACCTTCGCCGCCGCACCGGACCGACTTACGGAGCAGATCTTCATCGTGAAGATGAGCCGCTTCCCAGGCCCCGTCTCGCTCTCGCCCTGGCTGATTTCCCAGGGCGTTGAGAAGCACACTCCAGGATCGTCCAGAACTGCCAGATACTTCGTCATCGGCCAGTAGCTCGTGCCGTCCATGTCCTGGACCCACCACTTCTCGGCGTAGCTCGAGTTGGCCATCTTGATGACCTTCCCTACCACGCCCATCGGCAGATGACCCTTTGACTTTGAAGTCTGGGTCGACTGAACGAAGCAACCTGGAATAATTTCTGGCGTCATCTCTGCACCTCGATCCAGGACCTTCCTGGAGATAAGGGGTGGGACATGTGATGACTATAGCACTGAACATCGACAAGCGCAACGAAACGGGTCGAAAACACTGACCTCCGTAGAGGCTCGTAGAGCCCCGTAGAGACTTTGTAGTTCTCAGGGGCGCGAGTGTGCGTCGCTGTGGTCTAGGGCTATCACGGACCGGCACAGAGCGCGGATATGCGCCTCGGAACACTCAATGGTGCAGGTCGATTCTGACCTTAGTCAGGACCGCTTCGACTACCTCGATCGGGTCAAGTGCTTCCATCGTCAAGCGCCCATGGACTAGCGGCAAGTCGTCGCGGCTGTTCCACCACGTTTCCACAGCTCCCGTGGCTGTGAGCCCTATTCGGATCGAGCCTGGCCTGAACCTCTCGGGCCGACTGATGGTCACGGTGATGTCGAGCTGGGGGCCGGTCTGAAAGTCGATGTAGTTCTGACTGTGCTGCCTGAAAGCGTGCGTCACGCACTCGAGACGCTCGAACTCAAGGTCGAATCGAGCACTGATGTTGGCGAGGTACTTCTTCCTCGCGGCCTTCAACATGCCTTCGAGTGTACTCATGAAACCTCCATCGCATCTTGGGCCTTCTTGATCTCATCGTCACGCTTGGCTTCCTTCCGCTTCACACGGAGTAAAGACAGTGGGATGGACCAGCGACGGCTCACCTTCTTGATACGAGGCTCGCCAGCCCGGCACTCCTTGTACTGCACGACGTTGACACTGTGACCATCATCGGTGAACGAGGTCACGCACCATTCCTCGTTTTCCACGTAGAAGTAGGCACCGACGCATAGCCGGTTCACTCCCAGGTCGTATGGCCTTTGTTCCGAGGCACCGTCCCATCGGAAGGGCTTCCTACCTACCCAGTTCTCGTATGAGTTGGCTGCACTCACATTTCCGACACGACAAGACCGGGTGTAGATGTACTCGCGGTCACCGAACCAGAATGCGCCGTTGAAATTCTTGAAGATGCTCTCGATCTCGCCCAGCTTGAACTTGAACTGGTGTTCGATGGCGAAGTTGAGTGCGGACATGAGAGCTGGATTCAGCTTCCTCCAAGAAAGCCTCGACCCGGGATAGCTACCTCGGTAAGCCGCACGCACCAGGGCGTATGCGTAGCTGGTGCCTGGGGCGAAGGAATCCAGCTCCATCAGCCTGTACCGCTCAGGAGCTTCTCGATCTTCTCGCGATCGACTCCATTGTTGAGTAGGTAGAACACCTGGCCTCGCGTCCCTTCGTCGTTCACTCCATCGCCCTCGTAGCCCGAGATGTGAGCCACCTCATCGTTGAGCAGGCCGTCCATATCCCAACCTGGGCTTCCGATCTCGAACTCCGTGACGATCTCGTCGGCCAGCAGCTCCTTGAGATCCACGCGGGTGACGTGGCTGAAAGCCAGCATGCAGAGCAAGGCATAGTCCTCGTTCGGAAGACCTCCACTCGACATGCCACCGGTCACGAGGATTAGCCACTTGTCGTCGTCGAGCGGGTCCATGATTCCCGTGAACTCGGGCGGCTCCAGGTTCTTGTCGAGGCGTGGAGCGATGAAGATGTCCACAGCTCCTCGGAGGGTGTTCTCGATGAAGTGATGCTTCGCGAGAAGCTCGAGACCCTCGATCTCCTTGTTGATCTTCTCGGAGTCTCCAGCCGACAGGACACCAGCCGAGTCGCGACGACGCAGAGTGGCGTCTGCATGGTCCTCGCCGAGTTCTCCTCGCCAGTCGCCACCGTTCGGGTCGATCTCAAGCAACGCAGGGAACAACTGCGGATCGATCTTCCCGCAGGCTTCGATCATCAGATCGAAGTGCTTACGGGTCAGGTCCTTCGGGATTCGGCAGTGGGCGTACATGGGTACTTGACTCATCGATTCTTCCTCTCGCGCATCGCGTCTTCTGCGAAGGCATGCGCCAGGATTGTTCCGGGTCTACTGGGTGCGTAGAAGAGACCGGACGGCGGATCGTCCACACCGAACATGACGAACGGTGGAGGCTTTGGAGCCGTCCATGGCATCTTCCCGCGAGCAAGGCACTGGGCGGGCTGAAAGCCAGTGGTCACATCGACGATGACGCCGTTGACCGCACAGGCGACCCAGACGTGCATCTCTGGGAGCCGACCTTCTCGGATAGCGGTTCGAGTGACCTGGCTATCCTCGAAGACGTAGGAGAAGGCGTTGTGCGTGTCCTCATGCCCGTCGTCGTCTTCGTCAGCAAGGCGAACGAATGAAGCTGTGCCGCCTTGGAGCTGGAAGTCCCAGCCGAAGTCTTCGCGCAATCGATTTCGTTCAGCCGCGATCAGCGTGGCCATCGCCCAGTAGAGGCATGCCGCCTTCGGGTCCACATCAATATCGAGCCATCGATATGCGCGCTTGATCTCCTCGTGGAACCTCTTCTGATCCTGGAGCGTTCTGAGTGGTTCAGGAAGCATCGTCGACCGTGCCGAGTGCTTCTGCCTCAGTCATCGTGCCCATTGCCAGGGCCTTGAAGTTGTCGCGGATGAGGTCCATCTGCGCGAGTGTCAGCCAACCATCAACGATGGTCTCACCACGCTCGATCGAGTCCTCTCGGATGATGTATCCGCCAGCGCGGGTACCAAACTCGAGGCGGTCTGTCCCGTCGTCGAACAGCATGTTGAAACGGGTGACCTTGTTAGATCCGAGGATGCGAACTTCTTTGCGCTCGCTCATCGAGCTTCCTCGAACATCGCGGCAGCTTCGGACTCGCTCAGGAAGCACACGGCCTCTTCGACCTGTGGGCAGGCTCGGGCCGACTTGAGAGTCTCGCTGGTTCGGGCGGCATTCTTGATGATTCGAGCGTAGAAGTCGCGCATTCGATATCTCCAGTCCCGCACCTTGCGGGAGATCGAGGTCACGCAATTACTGTAGCTGAACAATCAAAGCGAGTCAAGGGTTGGCGTGTCGCATGGCCTTGAGTATTCGCCTAGCCTTCTCGTGCAGATCTTCCAGTGTGGAATCGTTCCTGATCAACACGTCGTACTCGATGTCGTTCAGCTCCGTCTCCGACTGATGCCCTGCGTGCTCGCCCGTCTTCGTGACGTATCCAGGTCGCTCCACCTTGAACATGACGAATCCAGCCTCTACGAGAGCCTTTGCCTCGTTGATAAAGCGCACGTCGGAAGCTACCCAAGACTGAACACCATGCTCAAGCTCATAGAGCGGGAGGGTCCTGAGCATCGCGATGTTGGTCCATAGGTCTTCATGAATGAGCCTTCGGCCCCACTCGGTCCCCAGGGTCACCAACATGTGTCGCGGCGACACACCGAACTCCGGGAGAACCCGTTCCTTCACGTCGGCAGGCCCGTAGAGAATCTTGCGAGAGATGCCAAGGCCAACGTGAAGCATCTCCTTCATGGGATCAGCGAACGCGACCTTTCGGAAGCCGTTCTCGTCGATCAGGATGTCAGCGATTGAGTCCTTGCCGTGACCTTTTGCCCCGATGATTCCGATCCTCATCACGAAAACACGAGCCACAGAATTGTCAGCCAGATCACCCACACGTACAGACGTAGTGCGGTATCGATCAGCCTGTAGTCGCGCTCTATCGGCTCTGGGTCACCGGTAAGGTAGGGCTCCACCATCAGTCAGTCTCCGGTTCTGTTACGTCCGTTGTGTGGCATTCCAAAGCCCCAGTCTTCCGTGCGTGTTCCATGAACCTCTCGACCTTGAGCACCTTTGCCTGCACCCGGTTGTGGTCCTCGGGCGGCAGAATTCCTTCGGCGCGGAGCATGGACACTACCCCGGCGAGGTCGTCGAGTTCATGTGCCAGATCACCGATATTGGTGCGGTCGGTACCTGGGTATCCATCGTGCTGTCCGAAGCGATGGATCTTCATCGCCGCCTGGACGACCTCTGCGGATTCCTCCGCGAGACAAGACAAGAGATGCTCGATTTTGTTCATGTCCAGAACCCCCACCACTTGAACCAGGCCACGGTGATTGCGTGCGAGTCAGGTCGTGACAGCAACCATACACCGACCCCTGCGAACAGAACGCAGGCGACCACATAGGGCGTAACCACGGCGAGCCCCAGGAGGCGATGGAGCCGGTCGATCATGAGGAGTCCTTCGACTTCTCAATCTCGTCGAGAGCAGCATCGAGCGCCGTAGGTCCGACCGTGGGTGCGGCACGTCGCGTCTTGACCCACTCCAGACTGGGTTCCGCCGGGATGCGTTCGTTGCAGTCAACGAGGATCTCGAGCCATCGGTTCTGGAGATCACCTCCCGGCTTCGTCCTGCTCTTGATGTCGGTGATGTGGGCACCCATGTTCCCGACGAAATCGCCGATGGTCTCTCCATCCTTCTTCGGGAGTGGGTGCTCGAGGTGGATACGCTCGGTGGCGAGCTGGTGGAGTCGCTCGGGAAGCGTGTCGCACGTCAGGTTCTCAGGGTGGTGACCCTTCCACCAGATGAGGAACTCGGGTGGGGGAGCCAGTTGGAAGGTGGACATCCTCGCGGCGGGAGCCGCATTCCATCCGTCCAACAGGGTCGACCATGCTGTCCCGCGCTCGGCCCACTCCTGCTTGGAGCAGTCCTCCGAGGGATCAGACTGGTTCTGGTAGTGGTAGTCATCGAGACCGAGGAGCTTCGTGGCCATCGCTTTCTGATCTCGCTCGCCGTAGAGGATGACCAGGATGCTCCCGTCGATCTGCATGTGCCAACACAGCTCCATCGAGCGATCCGTCAGGGGATCGCGTGTGCCCTTCTTTAGATTCTCGACCCGCTTTTGGTAGAGTTCGCAGGCCGCGCTGAACGGACTCAATGCATTCGCAGGGTCTTGGAATGCAGCCTGGTCAGGGGCACAGGGGAACTCGCCGTGAAACGGCATACCGCAGGCGAGAAGGTCTGCACGACGTACTGCCTGATTGAAGACGAAGTCATACGCGAACAACCGCGCGGCCTGAGTCATCTGGTCAGCAGCCTTCTGTAGATTCAACTGCCACGCATGGATGTTCGTGATGCCCATCCTGCGGATGCGACCTCCGTACAGCTTGACGCTCATGCCTTCACCTTTCGTCCTGATCGATGACAACGAGCGATCTCGTCGTAGAAGAGACGATTCACAGGATAGTTGTCGAGCTTCTCTACGGCCTCCTCGACGGTGCAGCCATCGTGATAGGCCATGTACGCGGCAGAGGACTCAAAGACCTCCTCAGCGTCACCTGTGGCTCTGGTGAGCTGTTCTGGGAGACTGTCCGCAACGCCGATGAGGTCTCGGTGCATTGCAGCACCCACGCACTGTGGCCGCTCCACGTCGAGAGGCCAGTCTTCCTTGTCCGCGAACGTGTGACACGGGAGCAAGAATGGGCCGACGGACTGTCCGATGAATCGGCGCACGTCTTCGCCTCGAGACTTGAGGTACTTCGGATCCGTCTTTCGAGAGAAAGGGCACCCTGGGCAGGGCTTCTTGAGAATGTCGGCCTGACTCACCAGCGTCGTCCAAAGCTCTCACGCTCGAAGCTCTCAAGGAGATCTTGAAACCATCGCTCACGTCGGATTTCACGACGAGCAGCGGCACGGACTTGACGCTCTTGAAGGCGTTCTTGAGCCTTCTTACCGTCAAGGTTTGATTGGGTCTGAACTCCACGGTGACGTTGTACGCACCGCTTAGCTCCGTTGTTCCATTGAGATCGTCGAGAAGCCACTGTTCACCTCCACCGTCACCTTGACGGGCATTCGTTTGAACATCGATAGAGTATCACAACGGGTCGCGCGTAGCAACGCGACGGCGTCCTGCGAAATCGATTTCAGTCCGTGTTGTAGATGATGTCCAGAACATCAGGCTCGACTGCGCCAGGAACACATGAAAAGCAGGCGTAGAGGCCATGCTTCTTACAGACCGTGCCGTTCTCAGCATCCGGCAAGAACTTCCCGACGACATCCTCACATTCGTAGCAACCCGATCCGTCGCATTCGGTACAGGAAGATTCAGGCTCACTCTCCGCGCACTGGAAGCAACCGAGATCCTCACAGGAAGCGCAGAAGTAGTCGATATTGAAGTCCTTCTTCATGCTCTGGACCATGGCCGTCTCAACGACCTTCTCAACGAGCTTCTTCTTCGCCTTGAGCTTCTCGAGCTTAGCCTTCTTCTTCGCGGCCTTCTTCTTCGCCGACCATGCAAGGAGGTCCTTCTTGAGCTTCAACTGCTTGAGCTTCTCTTGCGCGTCATCGAGCGCGGACGTTGTTTTCTGGAAACCAGCGTTCAACGTCTTGATGATGTCGGCGTCGATCTCTTGAGCCATCTGAGTCGACATGTCCTTGACGACACTGTTCTCAGCCGCCTCAGCCTCCTCGACCTTCCTCTCAACCACGTACTTCAACCACCACGCACCCACGCTGCCGTCTTTCGGGACATAGGGGTAAGCCCCCAGGTTGATGCGTCCGATCTTGAGCCATCTGTGATGAAAGGCCCCAATGACCTCCACATGCTTAGGGATAGGCTTTGAGTCGTTGCCGAACTCCAGGCAGTACCCGCCCTCGTAGTCGTAGTTTCCCCAGTCTCCTGGCTTGCCGAGAGAGCAACTACGGTACTCAGCCCACATGTAGTGGCGGCTCCCGTAGTGCTGGAACGGGATGCCTAGACCAGCCATGCTCTCGGAGACCGAGTAGCCACCTCCGGCCATCTCTCCCTGGGTGATGTGGACAACGGTGGTATCTTCTACGTCGTTGGCATCCCCGTGTAACTGGCCGTAGGCGGGCTCGAACACCAGGAGACGCCATTCCTCCTCGCTCTCGGCTTCGCATCCGCCGCAGTCGACCATGTAGCTGACGAGTTCGGCGTACTTCCGGTGGACCCAGAACTCGCCTTGGGAACGATCACTCACCGGAAGTCCCCATGCGAAGCAAGGTCACACCTTGCTCGTCGAGTCCGAGCCAGTCCGTGTCGACGGTCCAGGGGACGGTCGAGCGGAGTCGGTGAAGTTCAAAGGCAAGCTCGAGACTCACGCGGGCCTGGTCCCAGGTCCATCCATTCACTTTCTCGAGCTGAGCGAACACGTTGGCGATCAGGCCGATCCTTGCGGCCATACCGGGGTGCTTGCAGCGGTGACACGCGGGACAGAGAGCGATGAGCCCAGTGAGCTTCTGGATCTTCGCATCGTCGTCGTACTCCCAGATCTCGTGGCATTCGACGGGGTGCTTTCGACCCTTGCCTCCGCAGATCTCGCAGACGTGACCAGCCTTCATGTACGCCTCTCGGCGCAGGTTATCCCAGTCCTTTCGACGCAGGAGGGATCGGAGGTTGTTGCCCCAGGATGTCTGCGGCACCAGCTCTACCTTGAGCTTTGCGTCGAGTAGCCAGGATGGTCGTGGGTCTGTGCTCATTTCACCTCAACATCGGTTGAACAAGCGCATAGTAGCACAACGGGCCGCCTACGTGTCCTGGATGATGTCGAGGAGACTAGGTTCGGCCTCTATCGAAGAGTCAGGGGACTTCTTTGGGCCAGCCCTGTCGTACCTGATCTTAACAAGTTGCCTCTCCGCAGCTATGGCGAACTGGACCTCAATGAACGGCGTGTAGTTGGCTATCTCGTGAAGATCCTCCACGTCAGTCTTGTCCATCGTAAGCGCACCCAGGGCGGCGAAGGTTTCCCCTCTGTACCCGGAGAACACGCGGGCGACCCAGTGGCTCCCTTGCTGGCTCACGACGTATCGAAAATTGCGGACTCTGTTTCCACGGATGAGAGCCCCGCAGTTCTGACAGACCGTGTTGATGGACGGCGGATCTGTGTCGCCACACCTCTGGCAGGTCCTACTCATCCGGTGAAATCGATTTCGCGGGGCACCGTGGAGCGAAGAACCTCTCGTGGATGTCGGCAAGTCGGTCGCTGAATGCCTGGAGGTTCTCCATGGTCTGCTCTTCCGCCAGTTCCTTCGCGATGTACTCGCCTTCGTAGTTCGTCGAACAGGCGAGCTGGATCAACGCCTCAGCTTCCTCTTCGGTCTCGACACTGAATACCGGCAACCTGCCGGTCGGGCACGTCCCTTTCGGGCCATACCCTACGACCACGGCTCACCAGATCGTGATGGGCTTCGAGTACCGCTCTTTTGGTCCAACCATGTCTATTCCATCAGGTCGTCGAGGAAGTCCTCGACCGGGTCGGTATCTGGTTGCGGAGGCCCTGGGACGGCTGGGTAGCCTTCCTGACCGTCATCGAAGTCGGTGATCTTCTGCTGCGTGAGAGTCATCTCAGCCTTGATCTCATCCCTTGGCATGTCGAGCCAGGAGGCGGGGAACTGGATACGCGAGCACACACCGTAGACCCCCTCTCCGTAGTATCTCTCGTGAAGCACCTCGATGACGGAGCCCATCTTCTTGACGCGCCAGAGCTTGAACCGAGTGTCCCTCGGAGGACGATCTGTCATGCCACGGCAGATCGCCACGACCTCCTGCACTCGCGGCGTGAGGAGCTGGTACTTACGGCCCATCTGGAATCGAGCGTCCTGATCGGTCTTTCGGGCCTTGCTGAACTTCTCGAGTTCCTCGACGTGGTAGCTCATCCTCTCAGCGCCTTGAGGACGGCGTACAGGAGATCCCACCACTCATCTTGCTCGGGCTCCTGATCAGTGGAAGACGCCTCGGTGGCGAAGTCGTCCAGGAGCTTGATTGCGTTGGCGATTCGGACGTTGGAGCTTTCACGCGGCATATTTCTACTCTAGTCGAAGTGGTTACCGTTGTCAAGAGAACGCGATGTCATCCAGCGCGGCTTCGACAGGGTCCGACGGTCTTGGTGGCTGCTCGAGTGCCTCGGCGAGACGGGTCCACCGGTACGTGTCGGGTCTTCCTCCTAGACGGCTCCGTTTCTCCTCCTCGCGGATGGACCTCACGATGATCTGGCAGCGGCCCCTGGTGATGGAATCTCTGTGTCGTAGCACCAGATCCACTGTCTCCTGGACGACGTAGGTCTGTCGTCCGATGGCGTAGCGGACTGCGCCGACGATGAGCATGTTGAAGTCTTCTTTGCTCAGTTCGACGGTCATTGTCAGCCCCAGGGCTTCTGGTGCGACGACCCGTGAAGCCAGTTGCCGATGGTGTCCTTGTCGGCGTCGGTGAGGGTCTTAGCCTCAGCTCGCTCGAACAGCTCCACTACGTGCTTGGGAGGGGTCACCACCATGACGGTGTTCAGATTTGAGATGGTCGTCTGCTTGATTCTGACCGTGGATACCGAGACCCCCGTGGAGTGGTCGTACTTGATGCTGAGCCTGGCGGTGCGAACACTACCGTCCGCGAGGGTGAGTGCCCGGTGAAGGATCATTCCGTACTCGCCTGCGCCGTTTCCCTTGCCTCCTTTGACGAGGAAGTCCTGTGGCTGAATCTCTCTTCCGACGAAGTCCTTCATTTGTCTTCCTTCTCTTTGGTCAGCCGTGGTGGTGGCAGGCATGCGTAGCAAGTCGGGCTCGCGTAGACGATGCGCTCAACCTCAACGGTCTCGCCACACTGGACGCACTTGGGTCGAGGAATCTCACCCGAGGTCATCGCGTCCCAGTGGGCGCGTTGTGCGTGCATTCCGGGAGTCCAGTCGTGACGAGGGTCGCGGCGAACCTCAATCTGACCACCGAAGTGGGAGGAGTTCATCGCCCGATCGATCTCCTCGATCAGCTCGTCTTCGTCGGAGGGCTCGTTGCGACTTTCTCCTCCAGGAGTCAGAACGCTGGGTCGATAGCGGAGGATGAGCTTGACCTCAATCCACTCTGGCTGGTCAGCCATCGGTGGCCTCCTTCTTGGCGACGTAGGGCTCGATCTCGTTGTGATCGCAGTCCTGGCAGTGGTACTCGATGTCCGAGGAGTCAGGGTCACCGTAGGTGCATTCCTTCTTCCCGTTGACCTTGAACCAGTCGGATCGGCGCACTTCAACGTCGGTGGACTTGCAAATGGCGCACTGGCTGGTCGGTTCGGTCTCGGTCAGGTCTTCGGCGGTGGCCATCAGTCTTCTCCAATGATGTCGAGTACTTCGTCGACTTCGGTCTTCGGCTTCAACTTGCCCGTGAGCAACTTCCACCACATCGGCGGCTGTTTTGGGGCGGGGCATGAGGCGATCTGGACCCATTCGGGGTAGTCGTCGATGTACTTCTGATCGAGTCCCGCAGGCAACTTCTTGTATCCCGAGAAGGCAGCGAGAACTAACGCGCAGTCAGCCCACACCGAGGTCGAGTTGCTCAGGTACCCACGCTGGTATTCCCAGGGGGTCTTGTGCTTCTCGAGGTCTGGTAGCCAGGTTTCACCGACACCTTCGTCCCAGTGCTTTACGACTCCGCTGAGTCGGTCGGCAGTGTGGGCCTCGATCCGGCCTCGTAGCCACCAGCCGAACTCACCCCATCGGATGGGCTTTCCACCGACCTTCGAGCGGTTGTACTGGTACCAGCAGAAGGCTTCGCCCTGGTAGGCGGCGGCGCGGTCATCTTCGTGGACCCACTCGAAGAGAACACCGTGTTCGGCATCGACCACCTTGATGAGTGTCGGGAACAGGTCCAGACAGACTTGTCGAGCCACTGGTCGAACAGTGTCGATGGACAAGGCACCTCGCCTCATCAGGCCGCCGATATTACCCATCAGTCTCTCTCCTCGCAGTCGAGGCTATCGGCCAGTACTCCCATGAGTACGAGACAGCGTCGACCGTCGATCTCTGCCGTGTAGATGGCGGGGATCTGTTGATTGTCGCTCATGTGCTGAGCGGGTTGTACGAGCGACCAAGGACCTTCGTCGGACGGCTTGTTCTGCGACTTCTCGGCGGCGTAGATGATGGATGCGATAGGCAATCCGACCAGCAGGAAGGCAAGGATGGAGGAGAGGACCGAGGAGGTCCCTCTCATCTTCTTGACTACAGCCTTCGCTATCACGTCAGCGAGTACTTCTGATGCGGTCGGTTCCATCTAGGTCTCCTTCGACGGCGTGATGTTGAGGATGCAAAGCGAACCGGAGTCGGACGGGAGACCATGAGCCTCTGCGATGGAAGCCCGCACGGTCGCCTCGATCAGCTCGAGGTCGGCAAGATCTTCTTCGTCCGCGTTCTGCCACTCGTCATGCAGGAGGCTGAGGAGAAAGTTCGTCTGCTCCTGATTTAGCTTCATCGACATCTAATCCTCCTGGACCGTGTCGAGAGCGTTCTCGACTGGGTCTTCTTCGTTGGCGAACATCGGCAAGCCAAGCGCATTGTCGAGTTCCGCGAGCAGCACCTCAACGGTGGTGTTGACCTTCGTGTCGTCGTCGCCGAAGAGGCGGTCGCGCATGCCCTCTTTGAGCTTGTCTCGCTTCAATGCCTTGCCGATGCCATTGGGCGGGCATCCCGGCTTTCGATACTCCTTCCACGCCTGGAGCGCCTTACGGCAGCATCGGTCGTAGGCGTCCTGGTACCCGTCTTCTGTCGTGTAGTTCACCAGGAAGTGGGCATCACCATGGTCGCCATGCCAGTCCCAACGGCGGATGCGAATCGAGCATCCAGTGGACTTACCCCACCCGAGCAAGTTGACGGTGTTCTCTACCTGCCAACCGAGCTGACCCATCTCCCATGGCGTCTTCGTCTCGTAGCTGTACGGCGGATTCTCGGCAATCTCGATCTCTTCCGCCAGCATCGGCAGCGAGTTGATGGCGCGGACTGCGCCTCGCCAGCCTACGGAATTGCCAGAGCCCGCATCGAGTACGATCTGCGCGAGGCCACTAAGTAGCTTCGATAAGGCTTTACGCGGCGGGCTGACGTGGGCGTAGTATTCGTCCGGTGTCACAGCTCCACTCCTCGTGCGTCACATGCGGTTCGGAAGGCCCAGAGACCCGCGACGATGGCTTCGATGGCTAGGTTTCCGGTGCCTTGAGCGATTTTCTCGCCCCATGAGGAGTCGGAATGAACGAACCACTCCCAGGATGAGATGTCGCGCTTGATGACGAGGCTGACGACAGGATCCTCATCGTGCTTGTCGCTATTCCCAGCGTTGAGCGAGTACTCAACGTCACCGCTATCGGAGCGGTCCCAGCCTGAGACATCGAGGTAGGACTCGAAACGCAGGCCCCAGACCGCCTCCTCTGCCGTCAGAACGGCTAGGAGGGTCTCGGTCCAATCCTCGGACCTGTTCGTCTTCCCCATCGTTAGAGGCCACCACACGACCTCCAGCTCCTTGATGCGCTCGCGGGTCGGCATGGCAGCGGGGATCGGATGAGGCTTCAAGGCGTCCGCAGCGACGAGCCACGCATAGCGGGCCTTACTGTCATGGAGCGGATGACCATAGTTCCTCGGATCGCCATCGGCGTCCACTTCCCCGTTGGTCACATGGTCGCGGAGGATCTTCTCGATCTCCACGATGGTCTTGAGGCGGCTCATGAGATGTGTTCCGCCCAGCTTTGGCCGATGGACTCGGTGTACTCATACGTCTCCTGCGTCTTCGCCCACTCCATGAACTCGGCGTGGTTCGCGGGGCGAACCCAGCGACACTTCCCCTTCTGACGGACGGTCAGAATGCCTGCTCGGACGAGCCGATCAACATGGCGTTTCGCCCAGGGTTTTCCCATCGCGCTGGTTCCACCAGTGGCGACCGATGCCTTCGTGATTGAAAGCTCTCGGTCGCCAACGGCCTTGAACAGGCACGCCATTGAGACGGCAGACTCAGCGATTGAGGGGGAAGGGTTCATGCCTGGAGCCGCCGAGCCATGCGGATCAGGGTCGTCACGCTGATGGTCTTTCCAGCCTTCGTCGCGCGGACCTTCTTGAGAGCCTGCACGGGAGACAGACCTTCGGCCAGAGCGGCTACGATTCCGTCACGGGCGATGAACAGGTTGTGGAGATTGATCATTCTGGATTCTTCCTCGCCGACCTTCGGCGCAATCGATTTCGTTCCAACCACATTCTAGTTGAACATCGCAGGCATGTCAAGCAATCGGGTCACTCGTAGAACACTTCGTCACAGTCACGCCAGGACCGAACGAACCCATCCCCGAGCGGAACGACCCTGGAACTTCTCGTCGAAGTCACCTTCAACGTGTCTCCATTCATCCGCCATAGAACATGTCCGTCGTCGACCATCCGCACAGACTCGAGCCTCCATCCGACCCCATGCTCGCTGTAGATAACACTCACGTCACCCTTCTTGAAGAAGACTCGCACAGAGCCGTTGGTGACGTTCCACCCTCCAAGGGTCTGTTGGCGGAAGGCGATGACCTGCTCCAGGAGCGGCTTCGTGTCGGCGGCGTAGGCTTTGAGTCGTTCGAGCATCAGCTTGTACTGGCTCCCCAGACGAACCCTGGGATGTGTCCGTGCCTGGTGAGGATGTCGCGTACCTCTGCGGGCACTTTGGACATCCACCTACCTGACTCCTCGTCGGTCAGGGGTCGGTCATTCCGCGCAGCGGCGATGAACCCGTCTTCTCCTCCTGAATGGAAGTAGGGCCAGCTACCGATCTGGATGCCGATGTACATCGGCGGCGTACCGGAGCCCGTGTAGGGACTCTCGACGTAGTTAGACTCACCGAGCCAGTTTTCGACGAACATCTTGATGCCGTCGTCGTCCCACTCGTCAGGGTTTCCGAACTCAGCGGTCTCGAGAGTGTCGACTCCGTCGAACTCGTACTTCGCGATGTCGATCATCGCGTCTTTCCACTTCGATACGTCGAAGGACTCTCGCATCGTGTCCATGCCGTAGAGCTTCACACCAAAACAGAGGTCAACACATCCGTACATCGGACTACCAGCTCGCGTTGATGATGACTTTGCCCGCAGGCATCTTGCCCATGCGGATGAGGTCGGCGCAGATCTGGTAGATGCCGATCCCCATCACCTTCTCGCCTTCTTGCCACCGGTCGAACTCGACGATGTCGTCACCCGTGTTGGCCACCACATCCATCGTCCAGGTGTCCCCGTTGTTCATCAGGTTGTCGGGAACGATCTCGTACTTGGCGAGCGGGTAGTTCCAGGCGACCATCGAGTCGAACATCCGGTCGTCCATCGTGATGGTCGTCTCACCGCGCTTCACCGCGGGACCGGCAGGGGCGAGGCCCAGGTTGTCTCGAGACTCGTCGTAGGTCGACAGCCGAAACGCACCCGGCGATGGGGCCTCGACACAGTTGGCCACCGCGATGCTGACGAGCCCAGACTCCGAGGTCTGGATGACGGTGGGTGCATCGAGTTCCATCAGCCTCTTGAGCCGACGGACTCGGCTGATGAGTCGGACTTCGGCGGAAGACAGGCTGGGCGGGTCGAGAGGGGACATCTACTTCTCCAGGGAGGTTGCGGGTGTGTCGACATGCGAAATCGATTTCGCTCGGTGGTCCACACACCTGGGCGAGTGGATCCTCGTGTTTCCGCTATGGACAGCCTGGCAGACCTGACAGATGCATCCGCAACACGGAGCTTCAATCCAGTATGGCGGTGACACTTCGGCCGTGATCGTCTGGCGTCGCTGGTCGGCGTGCTCGAGACATCGGGCGTCGTGCCCGAGGTCTTCATACGAGTTGTGACCCTCGACACACACCTGGCAGATGCAGCCGCAGCACTCATGTGGGACCACGGGCCGACCCTTGTCGTCGAGGTACGGAACCTTATCGAGTGGGTGACCATCAGGGGTCCAACCGTTGCGACGGAAGTGGACCATCTCGCCGACGTACTCGGGAGTCCATCCGCGCATCCCCATCTCAACGATGAAACCTCGAGTCGTGACTTCACCACCCACGGTGCAGTGGTCGGCGGATTGTGCGGTCAGAGCGTTGGCGAGCTTCTCGTCCGCAGAGAGGTTCTGCATCAGCTTGCCGATGCGCTCAATCAGTAGACCTAGTCGTAGAAATCTCATCGATCCTCCTGCTCTTCATGAACGAGACGGCTCTTCATCCCATGGCGTACTTGCCAACCTTCGAGTCGGCGGTCAGTCGTCGGTTCCTTGCCTGCCAGATTCTCGTAGCTGCTTCGAGCAGCATCCTTGTCGAACTTCACGTTGTGCGTCGACCAACCCTCGTGGACGCAGCCGGTCATGATGAGCCATACCGTGGCTTTTTGACTCATCGGCACACCCAACAACCACGGCACCGCGACGGGCAGTGGGCCGTGACTGTCGGGTCGCGAGGCGTTGCAGTATCCCACTCGTGACTGAACTCGTCTTCGGTCGGCGCAGGAAGCTCAATACATGCGGCCCAATCGCCCTTCTTGCGCCACTGAGACCTGATGGACCCGGTGTGACTGTCCTTGATCCAAGCGGTGTGCCCATCATCGTCGAACCAAACGACGGCTCGGTTTTCACCTGTGAAGGCGATCCCAGGTTCACCGCGAGGATCGTGGGCGGCGCGAGTACTCATAGGAGAGACCGCAAAAGCAATACCGCATAACAAATAGCGAGTAGCAGGAGAATCGCACGGCCACCGACACCTAGTGGAAAATCCGACCATATGCGCGACCAAAGTGCCATTGCTTCGGCGTAGGTCGATGAGATCTTGTTTGCCATCAGGCGGCGAACTGGCGCTGGGCGTTCTTGAAGACCTCGGCGAAGTACTCATCAGCATCGACGTGCCATTGGACCATGTTGCCGTCGTCGTAAGTGAACGTGATCGCTCGACTTCCCGGTGTCGAGGCGACAGACACCAGTCCGTCTCGACGGAAGGCACCACTCCAAGCTCCGTTCTCGTCGGAGATCGTGATCGCGCCGGGCCATGCGCTGACGAAGGGCTGGAAGACTTCGTCAGGGACCGAAACGCCTTTCAACTTGAGCGTGTCGTTCAACACCGCAACGTGAACCTCACCAACTCCCACCATGACGGCCTGGACCTCGGCAAGGTTCAAGGACAATTCCAACTTCGCACTGACGATGTGAACTACTCGGATACGGGACATTTAGAACTCCTGAACGACACCTCGTCGAACATTTGGATTTAGGAGCAAGGCGCTCAAGGCAGCAACACTACGGAACCTCTATCAACCACCCAAACCGGGCCGGTATGGAGCTTTCGCCCTCGGTCAGCGGAATCGAACCGCCCGTCATGTTGCTGCCTGGAACACCTCGCCTCACAATCATTCTAGCTGAACAATCAGAGCACGTCAACAGAGTGGGGAGGGGTCTTCCCATAAATTGGTGCTGATCAGAGACCTGATGGGAACGGCGCTTTCCGGCTGCGGGAGTAGCACGCCATTGGTGCGGACGCTGCTACCTGAACAGACCGGAAGGGCTGCGAAATAGGGGGGAGGGGGGTCTTCCCATAAATGGTGCTGTTTCCGCTTGTCGTACAACTAGGTCAATCACTAGGGCGGGAGTAAGCTAGCCCTTAACAATTGTCTAGGGCTGTTAGCTAGGGCTTGAAAGCCAGGGCTGACGTAGCTAGGGCTGGCACCTATGGGGGGGAGGGTGGGTCACCACGTCTAATGGTGCAAGATCTGGAGCTGTGGTGGTGGTCAGACTATGACTGGACAAGGACTGCACTACTAGGGGACTCACTGGTGTGAGTGCTAGTGCTATTGGGTGTTCATGCCTTGGGTGTAGTGATCACTCACCGGCTAGTCCATGTCGTGTAGTAGGTCGAGTGCTTGTTCCCATGGTGGTGTTGCGTCGAGCTTCGCCTGAATGCGGTCAGCTTGAGCTTGTTCCATTGCGTACATGAAGTCGTCTGGGTTCTCAGGCTTCTCATTGTTCTTGAAGGAAGCGGTGTGGGTGACCATCTTGGCTTTGGGAGCCCACTTCACAGTGAGGTCGCCATTCTCGTCTACGTGCTCCTCAGCCTCGAGGCTTGCTACATCACCGTTGACTTTCTTCTTCGTGTTCAGCTTATGCAGCAGTGGGTGTGTCGGTGGAGCTGTGGCTTCCGGGTTCTCCTCGACGATTACCCACGTCTTCGCATCGTCCTTGGATGTGGCCCATCCGCTCGATGCTTCCACGATCTTGTGGAGGTCTCCGGTCACTACGTCCTTGTAGTACTGGAAGCTCTCACCATCTGGTAGCAGCTCCGATTGGATGTGTTCCACGGTCACGCCGAGGAGCTTCTTTCGGTAGACGATGGGCTTGGGAATCGGGCTGTACTGGTCCGTTGACGAGGTCTTGTCCTTGAGGGGAGCACCCATCAGCTCCTTGAAGTCAGCCATCTCCTCAGTCTCCTGCGCGATCTTGGCCTCTAGGACAGCCTTGGCTTTCATCGCCATCTTGATAGAGAAGGGCAGTGTTCCGTTCTTGACATCTAGTGGAGACACCGGAAAGAACGTGCTCTTACTGTTGGGTATGACTGTCACGGTCAGGGTGTCTTCGTTGGTCACGACTCGAGTCACCTCGTGAAGATCTCCAGTTACGGGGTCGATGTAGTACTCGGTCCCGGTCTGGGCGTCGAAGAAGATCATCGATTGGCTTACGCCCTTGATGGTCATCTTCGCTGCGACAGCGGTCTGCGTCTTTCCCTTCGAGAGAGGGACCACACCGTAGTGCGCCGGGTTGAGAGTCTTTTTCGCGTACTTGGCGTTGGCTGTTTTCAGCTCGAGCGTGGGGGTCGACTCGACTGGGATGTAGGGCGCGAAGATCGGCTTCTGGCCGTCTGCATCCATGAAGATCGGCTTCGGGCCTATTGGCGGCTTGATCGGGACGTTCACGCCTGTCACTAGGGTGAAGTGGTTCTCGTGGATGGCAGCCACAGTCACAGCGTGTTGAGAGCCTGGCACTCCCCATACGATGTTCTTCGTGCCAGCTCCGATGTAGCAGCCCTGTGGGAGGTAGGTCGGGGCGTCCGAGCCTGAGACGCCTATAGCAAGGAAGTAGTCGATTGCTTTCAGTGGTGGCAGATCCAGGGAGCTATTGACCACGTCGGCTAGTGCTTCTCCCATGTCGCTCAATCCCACACCTCCAGAGGAGGCAAGAGACTTCTCCACGATGATCTGCACACCTTCGCTCGAGTGTGGGACAACCACACCTGTGACTAGGGTCAGGGTTCCGTTCCCATTGTCGCAGTGGACAAGGATCTCACCGAACATCATCGCGCCGTAGTCGGAATGCTTCTTACAGAACGGTGGCAATGACTGACCAGGGTGGACCTTTCTCCAGTCCTTCACCAGCAGGGCGACCTTCTGTTTGTTGAGCTTGGCCTCAGCGAACGCGGCGAGAGTGTCCTCATCGAAATCTGTCGGGTTGGGTAGCACTGTCGGCGTCACGCCTGTGTCCTCTAGCCATTCACCTATCAGGTCAGCCTCAGACTGAATGCTGTCGGGACTGTTGAAGTCCTCAACGGGTTCGACACCCCATTTGGCTTTGAGCTTCTTGTCAGGGTGGACCGTGACCTCTGTCTTCGTCAGCTTGATGTCGGACAGGCCAGGGAGAGAGTCTTGCCACTCCTTCTTCTTCGCCTCAGCCTTGTCGGCGAGGATCTTCTTGATGTCTCCGTCGCTATACCCGAGAGAAGCGAGCAGGAGCCCCTCGTCCTCGACGACCACGCCCTCGCTCTCGGCGTCCTCGGCGTACTTGTAGTCGAAGTGGAACTTAGCTCCGGCTGGGTTCGTCATCGGCTGGACACTGATGAGGTCGTGAGCGCTCAGATTCCCCCAGAGCCCAGACTTCGGGTAGGGCATGGGTGTCGGCGTCACCGGTCCGCAAGGAATGAGTCCTGCCCCTGGCTTGTCCTTGACGAACTTGATGTCGTATTTGGGGATCTTGATCTTGTTCTGTAGCTCGTCATTCTCAGGGCTGGCGTCGAGATGGGTCGTCGCGGCTAGAGCCATAGCCTGTACAGCATCAAGCAGTTCCTTCGGAACATCGAGCCCATTGAGTGAGTACTTGCCCACCGCTTTCATGATCTTCCCGACCATGGATCCGCGCTGAGACGAGGTCATCTTTGCGAAGACCTCTGGGGTCAGAGTCGCGAAATCGATTTCGTCCGTGGGTGGGCCATCCATTGGGATCTCACCGCAGGGGTTGATCCCTGCCACGTAGCAGATCTCGCACCACTCCACATCGGCCTGTAGCAGTGTCGGGTCGCATCCTTTACACAGGACGACTGGTGGATCTTCGTCCGCTCCGAAGATGAACTCCTTCGGAATACTGAAAGCGGCGGCGATGGAGTTCTTGAAGTCATTGATCTCACCTGACAGCAACAGTTCTTGCGGCGACTTCTGTGCAGCAGGAACGAATGTCACAGAGGCCGACTTCTTCACAAGGGAGGGTTGCGAGGAGATCTGATCGAACAGTTCACCGAACAGCGACTTGTCCTGTGCATGGATCTCAGCCGCCATGTCGAAGATTATGCCGAGGTCGTCGTCGAGATCAGCCTTCTTGACCTTCCCAGGGTGGAACTTGCGGTTCCAGTCGCCCTTCGGGCCAAATCGATTCTTCTTGCTCATGTCTAGTCCACCCACACCGTCGGCACGATGGTCACGGAGTAGCCGTAGCCAGTAGGAGGAAGGCGTCGCTTCCACTTTCTCTGGTCCTTGCGAAGCTCGGTCGTGTAGTGCCTTAGCGCCATCTTCTGCCAGAGCCTCGCGAACCACAGCCATCGAGAGAATCCCATGGCACTTGTCCAGCACTCTCCGGCTCCGTCTCTCTTCGTGTAGAGGAGGGTGTAGCAAACGGGCCAGTCAGCCGGGTGGACAATGTCGTCGACAGGGTAGTCACATTGGTCTCCGTTGATTCGCTTCAACGGGTTCTTCTCGGTGTCGAAATACGGGATGCCTGGCAGTGCCCACAGGAGGAAATCGAAGATGAAGTCTTCCTTCCTTGTGTACTCGCGCTCTGGTTCGGGATCGGTCACTTCGTTCGTCCCATCACCCTATCCATCGACGCCAGGAGGAACATCGTTGTGCCATGGGCTCTGACTATCCATTCAGCATCGGCCTGTCGCATCCCGTCATGGACAAGGCGATCAGTCATGCTCTTCGGCCCAGTGTCGAGGTCATAGTTGATAGATCCATCTCGTATGGCATCAGAGATGGCTCTACACTTCTCGAGGCCGTCCTCGAGTGCGCGAGGGCCTGGCGAACTCAACGAGGCCAGCGGGAACCCGATATGCGTGTTCGTGTAGTACCCGCGACGCTTGAGCATCGCCACGATCTTCGGTCTGTTGTGCTCGTCGAGCATCTCCTTGCGCGTCGACTCGGCCCACCCTACGAGGTTCCCTGGACGTGCATCAGGAGCCGTTTCGGCAACTTCCTCGTCGGTGAGGACGAGAGCTGCCACAAGCTGTAGTGCTGCGGAGAGCTGCTCCTCAGCGTGGTACGCGATTTCGGTCTTGGCTCTCATCCGTTCACCACGTCGAGGCAACCGTTGATGTCCGCAGCACTCACTGGACCAACGATCGTCGGCAGTGAACGAAACGCCGAGTAGGTCAGGTTGCCAGGGTTGGGCTCTACCCATCCCATCTGTTCACCGAGGACCTTGAGGACGTAGGGTCGATGTGCGTAGTCCAGCTCCACCTGTGCCATCTCGTAGAAGCCCGCATTCATACCGTGGACGATCATGTCGATGGACTCCTCGTCCATGCGACGGAAGAACTCCTGGTAGGCATCAGCGGGTGACATTGCTCCAATCCGATCGGGTGAGCATGGGATGACAGTATTGCCGTCCCCATGCTTGTCGAAATGCTCAATCCCCTCGTTCCAGCCGTTGACGCAGATGGCATGTGTGCCTTCCGTGCCAGAGCTGTTCGGCATGAGGCGAATCTCTTCGCCGTCGGTTGCTGTCAGGATGAGGGTATTTTGGTCCATGGCTTCTCCCGGTCCTCGCACCTGCGAGGTATCAATGGGTCGTCTCGACCTGTTGAACATAGCACAACGGCATCAAAGACGCAAGATCAAGGGTCAAGGCCAGCCATGGTCAGCCACTCGCTACCCACCCCGGTTTGCAGGCATCCATCGGTGGTAAAGCGGGTCTCCCCTCCCACGCCCAGGACGCGCACTCACGGGCCAAAGCCTTGTCCGCTGTTGGCTGGCAAGCACATACTAGCAGTCGGTGATGTTAAGCACAACGACTTCACCCCCGTGACCTGCCGAAGCGGGTGACGAGGGTGTTGTCGGAATGGCTCAACTCGAGAGCTTTGCTGGTCCTGCCTGTTCCACATCGCCTTGCGGCGCTCCCAGTGGAGGGTCGGCACCTTCCGGCTTTCGCCTTCGGGCTGTTGTCCCTTCCCCTTCCGAGCACCTGGGATTCCCGCGAAGGCTTCCTGGTGGCTGCGACTTTGAGGGTCGGTCAACTACTTCAAGGGGCGCTCTGGGCTCCCTCCCTGGCACCTTCCTTCTAGTCTTTCTCACCGAAGTGAAATCGATTTCGTCAGTCTCGCCTTGCGGCTGCGGGTACCTTTTGGGGTGTTCCCCCTCGAAGTGAGAACACTCTACCTCCCTGGCTGTGGATGTCAACCAGGGAGGGTAGATTTCTTAGGGGAGGATCGAGAGGATGTCGTCCTCGGTCACGGTCAGAAGGTCCCTCGCCACCAACCGCATGCCCGGGGCGATGAGGATGAAGGACGGGAGGTAGAAATCCTCTTCCCAACGGTCAGAGATCTCCCAGTCTGGGTCGCCCACGACAGGGTGGGTGATGTCGTACTCGCTGGTCCACCAGTCCAGGTCGTCGGGAGTCGCAGAGTCGCCGCCGAACATGACGCCTTCGCCGACCATCGTGATGACCATGAGTCCCTGTTCGCGGTACTCCTCGTAGAAGTCCTGTAGCACTGGTGCGAGGTCGTGGCTGTTCGGCTCCCATCGAGCGACGGAGGCCAGGACGACGGCCATACCGCAGTAGTCGCTGAGGATGATCGGGTTGTTCTGACTGTCTCGTAGAAGGAAGTCCTCGGTCACGTCGCCGATGTCGTTGCCGGTGGGGGTCGGTACCGAGTCGCAGGTCGTGATGCCGTTCGCATCTTCGCCGTCGCAGTTGTTGTCGATCTGGTCATATGGAATCTCGAGGGCGTCTGGGTTGACGTTCGGATCGTCGTCGTTGCAGTCCTGGCCGCCACTGGGTTCACCAGCCCAACCGTCGAGGTCGAAGTCCACGCCGTCCACGCCGTCGCAGTTGCGGTCGACACCATCGCCCACCGTGTCGGAGGCGTCTGGATTGATGTCCTCGTTGCCGTCGTCGCAGTCCCAACGAGCGGCCCAGCCGTCACCATCGTTGTCCGCGCTCGGGTCATCCTCGACGTAGGAGGCATCAGGCCCAATCGGTTCGTCGAGCGATCCGCTGGCGAGATCGCAACCTGTGAAGAGCAGGGATGCCAAGAGAGGAAGGCCGATGAGCAGTCGTCGCATGTGTGAACTCCATGTGGTTCGTGGTTCGTCGTTGTTAATACTTATTCTAATCTGAGTTGTTCAGGGATTCAATCCGAGTCGATCCGACGAAATCGATTTCGTTGAGGGTAACACCAGGGTCTCTTGTCGGTTCATCTATAGACACAGGAGCCCGTCAGAGGCCCGTAGAGAGCTTCAAGGTCGAGGGGTCGTAAGTGTGCGTAGAACTGTCCCGAGCCGCAGAGGGGGCATCAGGGACGTGTGTGTGGGCGGGTTTCGCCTCAATGGTGCAGAGTCAGACCTCGAACCCAATCTCTCTCTTCTCCTTCGCAAGCAGGCGTTCTGGCGGCTTGTCGCTGAATGTCCTGTAGACGAGGAACCATCTTTCGGTCCAGCCCCCTGCCTGACCGTCTGAACGGAGGTGGGTTTCAAGCTCGGCGCGGCTACCGAAGCTACGCATGGATGCGACGTTGATTGCGCCACGCCATTTCTTGCACAAGAGGAATGTTTCGCTCACGTCTTCCACCAGTCGGGGTCTTCCATGACTTCTGGTGGCATCAGCTCCACCACGTTGTCGGGGATGGAGCCGAACGCATCGACGCTGAACCACTCACTACCTCCACTTAGGCGGAACTTCGCCATGCGGTCGTGAACTCGAGATTCACGGTGACCCTGGTAGCGAGCTACGACCAGCAGCTTGAGACGATGCGGCGCACCTGTCTGGAGCTGCTTCATGCGAGCGAACGGCTTCTTGCTTCGACCAACCTTGAGGTCGCCTGTGACGGCCATCTGGAGGATGTAGAGGTGGTCGACGGTCACTCATCCTCCAGGTCGCCCCAGGGCACGGTACGGAATCGCCCAAGGCATGGTTCGCCGTTCGACTTGTGCCATACGGGCACAACAGCACTCCCATCACCTCCGCGAGGAACACGGGATTTCACCCTCCGGGAGCACTTAGGACAGATGACGGTCAACAGCCAGCTTCCTTCATCGGGTTGATACCTCGGTACATGCACTGGCCGTGACGGCCGCAGCTTCCGTGGCACCAGTAGGTGATCTCATGCATGTCAGGCGCTTCTGTTGTCGGTGACGACATCACCTTCGATACGCCGCACTCGAGTTTCCTGTGCGGTTGCTCCGATCGAAGAGGCATCGGTCGACCTCGGAGGTGGCCTTCGACGATGCCCTCCAGTCGTTTCGTCTGATCGGGTGTCAGGCCACCTCGGTCAAGGAGGAAGGCACTGATACACAGCTCCGCTGCCTGTGATCGGTTGAGGCCGTACTCCTTGGCCATGCCTTGGAGTGAATCGTGGGCGTCGTCAGAGATCGACAGACTGAGTCGGGCTTTCATCTTGCTCTACCTCCTTTTCCAGACGGTGAAGTCTGCCAATGGGTCAATCGGTGACCCGTCGTTGCACAGTTCAGCGTGCAGGATGATGTTCCCGTTGTCCTGCTTGAGCTTGAGCGCCTTGAAGGCGTGCTCGCGGTTACGCACATCGAACCAGCACTGGAGCGTGTCGTCGTCGCCGAACTTGAAGGTGATGAGCAGCTTCACTGTCGGAACGTCCGGTAGGTCATGTCGAAGATCGCAGCTTGAGTTTTGAGCATCGGATTCCTTTGTCCACAGGCTGTGGATAGGTCTGTGGATTACTTGAGAGCGACGTAGTTCCACTTGTCGACGACGCCAAACGCACCATCATCACCAGATGAAGCCCGCAGTTCGAGGTCGGCCCACGTCGGACACGGAAGACCATTCCACGCGAGTCCAGCCCGCTCTGCGGGTCCTCCCTCGTTGTAGGCGCAGTAGAGGATCTCGGCGCGACTGGCCCCATCAGAGGGGATGCAGCAGGCAGGCAGGTCAGGCGTCTTCGGCTTCGTGGCCATCGTCGTCTCCATGTGGTCCGGGACACGGGCAATCGGCCCAGTGCTCGAGGTGGATGTTGCAGAATCTCTCGCTACAGCAGGCACAGGGAACAACGTGTGCGAGGTAGTCCACAGCGGTGTGTCCTTCTTGTTCTGCCACATTGATGATGATGTCGGCGGTGACTGGGAATCCTAATTGCTCAGAGAGCATGTCGGCCATGCCCTTGGGATCGACGCTAGCCGTCCAGCCATCCGCTCCTTCACCTGTGTCGATCACGACATGAGTACCGTCGCGGTCGTCGAGGATCTCGTTCATTCTTGTGGCGTTATCCTCGCGAAGTAACAGCTCCAGTTCTGCCCATCTGGTGATGATGGGAGACCACCTGGACGACAGGACATCGCGAAGGTCTGCCAGGAGCAATCCACACTCCTTGAGGGCAGCGAGAGCCAGACTACATCGGCGGAACGAGTCGGCGTCGACCGGGACGCGACGAGCTGATTCAGGACGCAGGTAGCCGTTGTACTTCAACTTGTTCTCAGGACTGACCCTTCCACAAACGGCAGCGATGAGAGCAGCGGAACTCATGCCCTGGTCAGGACCGCAGAGGAACTTATCGACGGCGTCGAGGTCGCGGTCAGACCAGTATTCCATCAGCTCGGCCACCCAGTCGTCGTCGTCATCACCGTGGACGATAGTGATGTGTGTCCTGATCTCCTTGTCTCGATCCGCCTCGATGCAGCGAATCACGGACAGGACGTTCGTGCTCATGACCATGCCTGGGATGTCCTTGAACGGGACATCGTTGTAGGCGTCGACTGGATAGCCTTGCTGTGACGAGTGGAGTCGGGCGCGACGGTGGCCGAGTATCTCCCACTCATGGTCGGATGGTGGGGCATCTGGACCTATGACTGTCATCGAGTGTTCGATCATGGCTTCACGCCACCTTTCGGGGTCAGGTCTCGCTCAACGTGGGCAAGGGCCTCAGTGATGCAGGAGTCACACTTTTGACAAGGTCGTGTCGAGTTCTGAGAACAGGACCACCGCATCTTCTCGGTGACTCCGAACGCTTTGAGGTCGTCGAGGACCTCAAACTTCTTCTTGTGCATCAAAGGGAAGAAGTTCTTGTAATCCTTGTCCATCACTCCCTTGAGGGCAGTGTGGAGGTTCGCGTACCTGTCGTAGTAGGTCCAGAAGTCATCGCTTCGGATGCTGCCCCACCAGATCTCACCACCGTCTTTCACGGCCATCGAGGCGGCTTGATGAAGCGCAACGGCCTGCCCAACACTCCAGCTACCCATGTCGAGCGCGGGGTAATCGAGCTTCACAGTGAATAGCCAGTGCTTCGGTAGCTCGAACTTCGACACCAGGAAGGCATGTGCGTGAAGCCTGGCTCTGGCCTCTCCCTTGAATTGCTTCCTCGGGAAGTTCGTACAATCGACAACCATGGCCCGAGTGATCTTCGGATACTTCGCCAGGGCGAGCATCAGCGCGAGAGTCGAGTCGGCTCCACCTGACCATGGAACGAGGATCTGGGTTGGTTCACTCATGGGCGAGCCCCTTGAATACCGCCTTCTTCATCCAGGATTCGGGCGAATCAGCAGCCCACGAGTCAATGACGACCTTGTCTTTGACGATCACATATGGACCGAGAGAATTTGGCCTCTCGTCGAAACCGCATGTCCAATTGAGGTTGTCTCTGCAAGAACGAATGAATCGAACTTCGCCTGCGTTCGGGTAGGTCGTTGGAAGGGCATCCACCTTGATGATGGAAACCTGCTTACTCGACGTGAACCTCCAGATCAGACCAATAGGGATCTGCCAGTGAGAAAAAGGGTCAACCACGACGATGACACGGAACTCAAAAGGGTCCGTAAAGACTATGGGCGAACCACTCACGGACAGGGCACACCAAACAGGGCCGCGCCTACATGAGCGACAGCGTGAACCGCCGCTGCACCGAATGGCAGAGCGAGGATGAGTGCGAGCGAATGAGTCTTGAGCTTCGTGATCATCAGGTCGCATCCCTGAGAGGGAGCGCACTGACCTTCTGACTGATCTGAGAGGCAAGCCGATGGTCGTCAGACCCGCGACCGCATGTCGCCTCAACTTCGAGCAGATCGTCAGAGCATGTCGTCAGAGCGATAGTGAGCACGTTGGCTTCCACCGCTGGATCGCCTACGCCCAGCTCGGTCTCGATGAATCGACGAACCTTTTCGGCCATTTCGATTTGGTCGCGTCTGGAAACGGTATCTCGCTGTAGTGGCATCAGAGGTCCTTCACCTTGAAGGGGATCAGCAGGTGACCACAGTGTAACAGTGGTCGAGCGTTGGGTCAATCAATCGGACGGCGGGAACTTCTCATTCCAGGTCGCGGCCTGGTCTTCGGTGAGCTGCACCGTGTTCCGAAGTGAATGTGCTCCCCTGTGAGTCTCGCAGTACTCGATATAGGCCGCGATCGGATCACCAGTCACCACGCGGTTGCGGACGATGGGCTTGCCTCCGAGTTGAGTCTCGATGACGAGCAACCACCAGACGATCCTGGGGCCTAGCTGCGACGTGGGGATGTGCATCTGGACAATCACGTCCCTGATTAGAAACTCATCTAGGTCGGCCATGATCGAGTCAACTGTGTCCACAGCCAAACAGGAGAGGTCTCCACGAGCTTCGAGAATCTCGCGCAATCGATTTCGTCTGCTCTCCACGTCATTCATGGCATCGGCCCTTCCCACTTCTCTGCACCTGACATCTCAAGCCCTATCCGAACTTCCTCGAGCGTCTCAGCACCTTCAATGGCCCTCTTGGCTCGATGAACAGGACCTTTGAGCATCCACCACTCGTACACGTCGATCTGCACCCAGTTCTTCGATGAATTGAGCATCAGCTTGTAGCCGCCAGGAGGCGGCGGGCCGATCTGGTCGCCCATGCAGAACCGGACGTTCATCATCAGACGGGTGAGTTCGCGGCGGCGAGGTCAGCCTCAACGGATCGCATCTGCTCGATCTTCTCCGTGGCCTTCAACTCCGACATCTTCGCCGCCAACTGAATGCGGACACTCAAGTCGTTCTCGACGTAGTCCTCAGCCTCAGCGAGAGCCTTGTCTTCGGTCGCGGCCTTCCGCTTGATCAAGAGCTTGTCCTCACCGTCAGCGGTGGACCACACCTTCCAATGCCACGGATTCTTCCCGAATGGCATCTTCTGGATGGTCATCTTGAATGAGAGCGGGGACTCGCCCCACTCGATCGTTGTCAGCGTAGGAATCGATGGTGTGCGGCTCATGGTCTGTCTTCCTGCCAAGTGTCGAGCGGGTCAGGGTCGATCGGGTCGAGTGGGTCAGGGAAATCTGTCTTTCCTCCGGGGATTCCAAAGAGCTGGATCACAGTGGCAGGCTCACTCTCCTCCTCTTCGACATCGGGCTCAGCCTGGGCGGCTTCCAGCATACTGACGATGAGTTGGCGGATGCCTGCGGGGTCCATCGGCTGGAGCCCGGTCGACATAGGGTTGATGGGTCTGTAGTCGATCTCGTACTTGATCGTGTACTCGAACGCCTCGGACAAGAGGACACCGCTCATGCCCTGGTCCTCAGCTCGGAGGACCATCCAGTTGCTCGCCATCACCAAGGCAAATGCAGAGGTGTCTACGAGCTTCGTCCTCTTCGGCATCTTCACCGATCCCCTGTACTCGCCAGTGAACTTGGCCTCAGCGAAGCGGGTATCGCCCACCTCTGGCTTCACCTGAAGGATGGGTGGATCTGGCTTGATGTAGTCGAACGCGAACCTGTATATCGCCCGACGCACTCGATAGATGAATCTCTCCATCTAGTGCTCACCTTCTGGCATTTGTCCAGCGGCACGCATCGTAGCCATCTGGCTCTCAGCTCGAGAACGGAGAGCCTTCTTCTGTTGGTTCTGGATTCCGACGATGACCTTGTTACCGAAGGACGAGGCACCCATCTGCACCTGATCGATGGTCATGCGTGGCAGGTCCAACTTGTGAGCCAGGGTCAGCTCACTGTCGGCGTGGAGGTAGTAGCGGACGTTCCAGTCGAACTGATCCTCGTCGCCTGGTTCGGTGGCGTCGTAGACAGCTCCCTGGATGACACGGATACGGACGCCCTTCCACTTCCTCGTGAACCCATGACGAGCATCATCATCGTCGGTCCATGCCTTCCACGGGGTCGTCGACACGATGGGCTCAGCCGCGAAGAGGTCGGCAGCGAGCCGGGGCGTCTCTCCTCGCCGTTCGTGTGTGTTCACACAGTAGGCAAGGAAGGGAGGACCTTCTCCTGGTTGATGCTGGATGCCATAGATCTCCAGATCAGGGTCAAGTCCTACGACGATCAGAGCTGCTGCGATGGTTTCGATGGGGGTCATGTTTCTTCCGGTGGATCTTCACCAGGGAGGTGGGTTGGGGAATCTAAGGGAGCCCACCACCACTTGAACTTATTACCCTTCCCCTTTGCGTAGTGCATCAGGGAACGCAAAAGGACGCTGGTGTCTGGGTGGGAATCATGGACCGGGGCGACGATGAGGGTCTTCCTCCTATCACCAGACTTGTATGCGAGGTAGATGAACTCGACATCTTCTTCGGGCTGACCTTCACGGCCATTTGTCCAGACGGTTGGGGTCATGGCTTCGTTTCTCCTTCCAGCGTCGGGGCTGGAAGTCGAAGCGGCGACAAGGCGACAGCCAGATTCGCCGCCCATCCATCGATCTGCTCGTCGGTGAGATGGAGGACGCGGGCTTCGTCGATCCTGACACTGCTTTCCTTTAGGCGGATCGCCAATCGAATAGTGAACGTCTCAGGAACCCAGTGCATCCAGGTGGCGAACCCATACGCCTTGAGCTTCTTGTCGAGTCGATTGATCTGGACGTTGCGTTCTTCTGGCTCAGACATAGAACACCGGGATGACGTGCATGTGTGTCCCGCTGATGAGTTCACCGACGCGGTCAGGGGTCACGCCTGCGCCAACGTCACGGGCGAGAGACTTCTTGGCGTACTCGACCACATCAGTGAGGGGAAGGTTGGTCTGGACGAACCACCCGGGATAGGACGGAGTCTTCACGCAGTACCAGGGGAACGGTCGCTGTCCGTCTGGTCCGATGAGGAAGGTCACTCGAGGATGCTTCGACAGTTCCACTGGCCAGACGGACGAGCGGTCAGCCTCAGCGGCCCACTCACCGATCGCGGACATGAGGGGGCCTACGTTCTCTCCAGCGATGATCTCGACGAGCGGGTGGTAGTGAAAGACGCAGGGGTAGCCGCTTGTCGACTTGACTACTCCCAAGTCGTTGAGCCACTTCTCATGGTCTTGGGCGTCGTCGCTGGGAAGCCACATGAAGACCTTCGACCCGGTCCCGAGAGCCACACCGAGTTCGGTGTGCGTGCCTCGACCACCTGGCATGACGATGACGACGAAGTCAGCCTCCATCACTCCCCGGACCTCAGCGTCAGCGACCTCCTGTAGGCGTTCAGGCCCGTCAGTAGCGACAGATCCATGTTGGGTCCAGTCGTAGGTCACCTGGGCACCCTGGCCTTGGAGTCGTAGGATCATGCGCCTGGCCAGGACTCGATTTGTCAGACCCGAGGCGACGTAGAACTTGAGCCCAGCGAAGGGCAGGCTCGCGTTGATCCTGGTCATGATCTCAAGCGCCGTCTCGCCGGGGCACTCGATACGCATCGGAACACCCTTCGGGCGGAATCCGTAGGTCCCATCGGGTCGGGCGAGCAAGATCGTCCCGCTCAGCGACTTGTAGACGGGGAGGTTGTTCTTCTCGTCGTCCTGGTACCAGCCTTCGGGCAGTGGCAATGCTTCAATCATCAGATATCTCCAGCGGGATTCCGTAGAAGTTGGCACCCGGCTCTGGTTCTCTCGGCTCGAGAGAACGGCTCATGCTGTAGGCGACGACCATCCATTCGAGTCGGTTCACCTTGAGTACGCTCGCACCGTCCTTCGCCTCCTTGACGAGGCGATCTATCGTCGGCTGAGCTATGGCGGTCAGAAGGGTTCTAGCCTCATCTCGACCGGTATTCAGACCCATCATGTGGCCCATGTCGAACTGCGGTGAACTCATCCGGCTTGCCTCTCTACATGTTGGAGATGTTCCAGCAGTTCGAGGTTTTCCTCCTCCTGCTCGTCGTCCGTCAATGTCCCTTGAATGGACTCGAGGTGCGCGATGAGTCTGGAGACCATGACGGCTTCGATATCCAAGATCATCCCTTCCAACCGAGTTGACGCATGAGCGTCTTCTGAGCGTCTTCCTGCTTCTGCTGCCACACCTTCTTCGAGTGATACCCAGGTCCGATGGTCATCTCCCGCCGCTCCTGGTCTGAGGTACGGACGACGTGAACGGTGTAGTCACGGAGGCGGTCAGCTCGACCCTGTCCCTTCTTACCGGTCACAGTGGTCGGCTCCGGTTCTCCTCGTGAGCGGGCGACACGCTGGAACCCGGAGAGTGATCCGCCTGCGGACCCGCCCCATCCTGCACGGAAGCCTTTGACGCTAAGCACGGGACTCAGCCTCTTCCGCGGCGGCGAGTTCGGGTCGCCACTTCTCCCCGGTGTACGGAAAGACCTTCGCACCAGCCCACTGAGAGCACGCGATGGAGCCTGAGCCCAGGGGGTTGAACACGGCGCGCATCTTCTCGAGTTCGGACTGAGCTTCGGCCTCGGTGTCGAACGGCTGGTTGTTCCGACCCTCGTTGGGCATTCCGCCGCACTTGCAGTAGATCGCGTACTGCTTTGACGCTTCAATCACTTCCTCGACGAAGGACGGGTCGTCGGCCGTTTCCTGGCGGATGATGTCGAGCATCTCGGAGACCGTCATCCGGTGCGGGTCGGTGGGATCAGCAAGTACTTGAATGGGGTCTGGCACCAGAACCTCTCAGCCACACCTCGTGGCGAAATCGATTTCGTTGTGCGAACAGTGTAACACTGGTTCGCTGAATGTTCAAACGCGACGGACGCGAACCTTCTTGCTTCCGTCCCAGGCACCGAACTCTTTGGCACAAGCACCTGTGCAACAGGCAGTCGGGTGGGGTCCTGTGTACTGCTGATCGTTGAAGAAGAAGTCCATGTCCTGGTCGTCCATGTAGATCAGGAACCACGCAGTAGCCTGGTTAGGGCAGTTCTCACATCTCTGATCAGGTCTGCCCTCGTACTCAGAGAGATCCACATCGATGACCTTGCCGGTCGCACGTCGTTTCTTCTGGATGCTCTCAGACAGCTCCAGTAGTGCTGCTGGTTTGGAGAGGGGCTGGATAGACAGAAGTTCCGGCTGTAGAGGTCCCTGCCCGTCGGTACCGGGAACAGGGAACTTCTTACGGACGATCGGGAACGCCTGTGGAGATTTCTGCGGCTTTTTGAGACGACGTAGTCGTTCCAGCTTTGATGACATTCAGCGCATCTCCTGACTACAGTCTAGCACTGAACAACCAGAAGCGCAATCAGGACGGGTCTGAGACGTTCCACCAGTCTCGGCTGGCTAGGTCCTCGAGCCCGAAGAACCTCACACCTTCACCCGGGTACTGAACCACCTCGGACACAGACACGTCGATGGTGGCCTGTCGTGGCGTTCCACTCTCCGTGAAGACGCGCTTGTAGACGATGTTCAGACTGGTGATGACGCCTACGAGGATGTCTGGTTCGGCATTCAGAGCCCACCCGAGTCCTGGAGCTTCGATGTACACGATCGGAGGAGGACGGACGATGATCGGCTCGTCTCCGTCCTTGTACGTCGGCAGCAGGCAAGCCTGTAGTCGGTCGATCTCCCGCTTGATGTCGTAATTGAACTCCTTGTTCGTGTCAGCCTGGGGGGCGACTAGGAACGCGATCTCTGGGAGTTCAGTCTTCGGCTTGATGTCTCGAGCTACGAGAAGCGAGAAGCTGATCTGACGACCGGAAGTACTCACCCATTGCTTGATGGGGTGACTACCTCCGAGGATTGGTTTGTCTGCGTAGTCGGCAGACATGCTGATGCTGATGGACTCTGGCCAGAACTGGAATGGACTACGAGGGACGATGATGTCGCCCATCTCGTTGAGGCCAGTGAGGACCATCTCCTGGGTTCTCCCGAAGGGTCCTTCGATGATGGCTGAGGCCAGACCAATAAGACTCATAAGTGCTCCTGAGAGGATTATACCCACACCTCGTCAGAGGGCGCAGGAGCCTCATAGAGAGGTCTTAGGCTTCACTGGCGCGAGTCGGCGTTCACTAACCGCTCGCCCACGAGGTGGCCGCACAGCGCGCGGCAGGGGCTATTCAAAGACCTAATGGTGCAGACATGGTGATGCCCCGCACACCGACGTGGTGGCGAGGCATCACCGAATCTTCGGACGACAGTCGTCCAGACGCCTACTAGGCGTCCATGGTGCCGACCAGAGTCACGCCCGTGTCCTCGTTCAGATGGAACAGCGCCGTCGTGGCCGTGGCCACGGTCGCGATGGCCGAAGCGGCGGAATCCTGCACCGCGATGCCCTCGCCACCGCTGTTCTTGATCGAGTAGACGCCAGGAGGCAGCGCGGTCTCGTCGAGGGTGAGGATCTCGCTCGCACCCGACGAATCCGGGTCCACCACAAGCACGAAACTCGACATCCGGGTCTGACCCGCTCCGGCGTTCGGACCCACGACGAGCGCGTGCGCCGCGTCAGCCATGTCGATCTCGACAATGTCGGTCGACATGTGGAGGTTCAGATCGGCGGCCAGCTTCGAGAAGATGAGCCGGAACTTGTGCCAGCTCGGCGGACGATTCGTCTCCGCGCCGAAGATGTCGTCGAGATCAAGTTCAGAGAGGTTCAGCGTGAGGAAGTCCGTCATTCGAGTGGCTCCGGGTGTCCGAGTGGGGATCTTTCGACCTGATCGGCTCAACCCGCCAGGTCAGTAGAGAGAATGTACCATCTCCCCGCCGCAATCACTGCACCCTAACTCAGTCTTTGACGCGACTCAACCCTTGCTCGCCGTTGGCAGTCTCAACTTTCCACCTGCTACTGCTCGTTGCAGGTCGCGGTTCGTCGGCTCACGACGATCGAGAGCCTGGAGGGCGCGAAGAAGCTGCTCCTGCGCGGCAGGGGCGAGCTTGCAGACCTCGGCCTCGGTCAGTCGACGTGGAGCGCCTCCGAGAGCTTTCGCCAGAAGAACGTTGATCAATCGGCTCCACTGTGACCTCGTGGGTGTCTTCTCCTCGACGATCTCCTTCGGCTTCATACTTCGAGAGAACGTCGTGTGACCGTACCCGGTACCCTTCTTGAACCCGCGCTCCTCGAGCGTGATGACGTGGTTGGCCTGGGTCGTCGTGACGTGGCACACCCATCCCCGTTCGAGACACGCAGACTCGGCCTCCGTGATGAACCCGTGAAGCCCACTGGTGGCCTTCAAGTCCTTGAGGTTCATCTTTCCCGGGGCGAGGGTCAGATAGACCTGGCCACCCTCGAAATGGACCCAACCGGCCTTCGTGTCGGAGCTAAGGAACTCGGTAAGGCTCATCGGATCTTCTCCACCTTCCACTCACACTTGCATTCGCAGACGTTGAACTCGCAGCCAGCCTTGTCCCCGTGATGGTCGCAGCCACAGTGCTCGTACTGAACGGTCTGATCGACGATGAACTTGTCTACCCACTGGCAGGCACGGTCGCCCACACCTTCCATGTTCCCTTGAACCGGTGTTCGCATCCTGTGGCCGTCAGGCAGTCGAACAGACCATGAGGCGTCGTCGATCTCCGGGTCCATGTAGATGGACACGCCGTCATCGCGGGACCACTCGCCCTCCATTGAGGTCAGCGGCAAGGTTTGGAGCCAGCTCATCGGGTCTTCTCCATCTCTGCATGAGCATACGCGAAAGCGTCAATCACACGATCGAAGCATGACTCCTTGATCTCACGATCCTTAATCGGCGTCATCCAGGCGTGAACCTTCCAACCGATACCTACCCAGACGATGGACACATAGCCACGGTAGTCATCTTTCCCGTAGCTGGACCCCTCAGTGATCGAGCATCGAAACTCGCCAGCCTCCACACACCATGTGCCGTCGACACCATCAGGGACGATGCGACGATGAGCCTGGTACTCGGCCTTGAGCCAGACCTCTGGAGGCTCTTCTGTCTCACCAGGAGGCGCTGGGGGGACTGGAGCGACGAACGGCATCCAGAACATCGTCGCCAGCGCATTGATGGGAGCGTGCCCGCCAACGATGTCGAGTCCGATCTCGTTCCACACATCCCATTTACCCGGCTCGTATTCCCAGGCGAACCAGCAGCGCACCCATTGAGCGTCGTCTTCACCCGTATCCGGGTCGTAGTTCAGTGGCTTCCACATCATGGTTGATCCTGCTGGTAGGCATTGTCGATGCCAAAGATCTCATCAACCTCGGCCTGTCCCGGAGGGTTGGCGAGTGGACTCCCAGGAACGATAAAGGTCCGAGCGTACTCAGGATCGGCGCGCAATCGATTTCGCAGCTCCGTGTGCTCGTTGAGCCATTCCACGTAACTCTGCACGTCCTGGTTGCGATGGTCGAACCGGAGAGCCGGGACACGAGTCATGTCGATCCCGTTGGTCTTCGCCATCTCCTCGGGGCTCATCACGTCGTACCCATCGTGGATCTCATCGTTGTCGATTCTCCCGAAGGCGACACGAATACCGATGGCCACGTTGTCTTTGGCGGCGCGAATCCAGCCTCCGCAGTAGGGAGACACCTCAGCCTTGAGACTCGGCTTGACCTTCCCGTTGTACTGATGGCACCCCATCGACGGAAGACTGGGGATGTCGGCGCTTTGGAGGTAGGCCACGAGCAGGTAGTGGGCTGCGCTCCAGAGGCCGTGACGAGAGTCCTTGCGAAACGGACAGGATTTGCAGGGTTTCATCCTTGCTCCCTCATCCGCTTGACCTCTTCGTTTTCCAGGGCGAGTCGGATACGAGAGTTCACCATCCCGACGACCTTGACAGGGTCGACACCGTGATGCTTCGCGTACTCCAGAATCGAGTCCTCGATAGCCTGTACGGCCTCGAGTTCGCGTTCAAGCCACCCCTCGACCCATGTGGCCTTGGAATGACCGTCCTGATGTAGGAAGCGAAGCTGCTTCATCTGCGTCAGCATGTGCTCACCGATGGTCGGCCAGATGTCATAGAACCACGTGTCGTAGACGACGCCCGGATCCGGTTGCCAGTCGAAGACTGACTTGTGAATGACCGTGACGTTTTTCGGCAGCGTCGGAGCCACAGCGGAGATGACGAACGGGTTGACCTCGATGACGGTCACCGACTTCACATCAGGCTTCAACACCAGAGCGTGAACAAGCATCCCGAGCCCTAGTCCAGCAACGAGGACATTGCCGGTCAGGTTCTTGAGAGCCTTCTGCGTTTCAACGCGCTCAGCCATAGTGTCGGACATCATGATGCGCCACTTAGCCTCCGTCTCTCCGAACTCGTCAGGAGCCATGTCCTGGTCTGTGCGGACCAGCATTCGGGCGTAGCGACCAGGGGCGACGTAGGTTCTCCCTTCACCGCTGAACTGGCACTTCATGAACGTGACAAACGCCTCTTGCTCATCGACCACGAACGTATCGACGCGGACGTTACCGATCTCGATCGGCGTGAGGATGTCGGCCATCACCGGGAATCCCAGCGGGTCGAACTTGGGGATCATCCCCATCTGTGCGGTCATTGGATCCATCGTCCCTCCAGGCTCACCTTGAGCGGGCTCATTGACGTGGTTTGATTGTATCAGGGTTGGTCGTCGGTGTCCATGTTTGCGAGGGTCGCTTGCTGCTGTAGCCATCGGGCCAGTACAGCGTTCAGCTCGCCATTCGGATGCATCGGCAGTCCCGCACTCATGTAGTTCCTGACAGCCGCAGCGCAGATGTCGGCCATGTCGAATCGCTTGACCTTCGTAGCGACCATGTCCCACAAGACGGTCGTGCAGACCTTCGGGCCTCGCGGATCGATGGAGTTGTGTCCACGGCAAGCCAGCGGCCTGTCCTCGTAGATCATGCACCGATTGTCCTTGAGGAACGAGCAAGGCGTCTTCTCTCGGAAGCTGCGCTCGGTCGTCATACCGATCATCATCCGATCTGCGCTGAGGCCCTCTTCCTCCATCAACTCGTAGTAGGCGGCTCCCTGTTTCGGTTCGTCCATGACGATGGGGAACACCTCAGACTCGGGTTTGTGGGCCTTCGACCATGACCAGTTCTGTCTGGCTACGTGGAGTTGGTCGTCGACATCGAGTCTCTGGAAGGCGTCGATCACCAGGACCATCTCTGGCGGCGTGACTATCGCGTAGTCGTAGCAGCAGTTAGCGGTCTTGCAGTTGCCGCACTGAACCTTGTGACCGGCCTCCTCTACCTGCTGCGAGCGGATCTGAAAGAACTCATCGACGGTCGCATAGTCCTGTCGAATAAAAGGAAGCAAGGCTTCCGCCTGCCCGGACTTGAGGTCGTCAGGACCCACAGGGCATGTCTTCTCATAGCCATCGATCGCATCGCGCAATCGATTTCGCAGTTCGTCATCCAGCACGCGCAGCATACCCACCTCGGGTGTTCATCAGTGAACTGAGGCGAGTATAGCAGCGGTCGCGTTGTCAAGCAAGCGAGAGGGTCAGCGGCCAGCGTTCTCGATGCTGGTGAACTCGTACTCGACGCTCAGAGCGTAAAGCAACCAGGCCGATCCAGGAGGCGTGCCACCCGTCTTAGCGACGTGGATCTCGACCCAAAGCTCGCCGTTGTCACAGACGAAATTACTCCAGCCACCATCAGCCGCCATGGTCATCTCATTGTAGACCTGACCTCCGACGATCCATGGCGAGGTGACATCAGCGAAGGAGCCGATGTACTCCATGCCCTCATCGGTGTTGTCGTTGTCCGTCTCGTAGATGCGGCAGGTCCAGGTGACGTTGTCTGTCGCGTCACCCTCTCCGACACCCAGCCGGATGTCGGTCACCGTGGCCCCAGGAGGCACAAGGAAGCGCCACATGTTTCCGCTACCTAGCCCGTCCATCAGAAGGTGGTCCCAACCCACGAAGGACGGGACAGAGAATCCAGAGACCGAATGGGTCGCTGATGCGGGAGTCCACGCCGGGGTCGTAGCCGGTTGCCACACCACACCGTCAACAGTCTCATCACCGGTCATGTGCCGACGCAACTTCCGCTCATAGGGTGAGGCCAACTCGATGGCGACAAAGCCACCCGCCGCAGAGATTGTCCCGTCGACCACGAGGTCGCCATTCATGCTCAGGTTGCCGGTGGTCGTGATAGTCACGCCAGAACCACCCGAGTAAGCGCCTCCAACCTCGATCTGCTCCGTTACCTGGAGCTTGCCCTGACTGATGACGAACTCGCCAGTCGCGAGTGCGAAGTCGACATCGCCCACGTTGGCCGACATCTGGCCCACGAAAGTCAAGGTCAGGTTGCCACCACCAGTCCCTCCATTGAGAGCCATGTGGGAGGTTCCAGACCCCTCGATGGCACTGATGGACAGGACGCTACTGGCGTCGTCGTACCACATGATGCCCTGGCCAGCGAAGCCCTCTCCGTTGAGCGTGACTCCAGAGAAATTCCGCATACCGATGTCGTCGCGGAAGGTCCGCGAGTTGTCGTCACGGTACGCGACCCGTGGGCGCTCCATCTTGACCACGCCAGCGGACATGTTCTCTACGGCAAACGAGACTTTCACCCACTTCGCGTCGGATGGTGCGATGACGGCATCCTTGTACTCAGTCCACCCCTCGTCAGCAGAGACGGGGAGGCCGATGTACTCAGTCCCGAGCGAGGCATAGTCCTCGTCGAGCCAATCCAGATACCAGCCTCCCGTGTCCGCGACACCGCTGCTCGCGATCAGCATCCGCCAGTGCAGATGCAGGTATTCCTCAGCGTCGACAGGAACCGTGCCCAGGTACATCGACTTGTTAGACGGAGCGGCGTTGTAAGTGAATGTCCAAGCCTTTCCGGTGTGCGAGCCAGACGTAGCGACGTAGTCCGATTGGACATTTCCGGCAGCGTCCTTGGGACCTCGCTCCTGTGGCAAGTAGATCCCGATGGGCTCGAGCGACATCGTCCGCATCGGAGCGAAGTTTGACTCGTGCGGCTCCCTCCATGCCATGTCCGAGTACACCGGGTAGATCTCGTCATCCGCGATGTTCCCCGAGGCGGGCACCTCGACCATGGTGATGAGTTCGACATCTCCGAGCCCAGCGTCGTACTCGGACTGGGTGTACGCCTTGATGGTCCCCGTCGTGGATGAACCTGTGACGTAAGTGACCGCAACACCGATGTAGATCGTTGTAGAGGCGTGCGCGGATAGATCGAGTGCGACCGTAGCCGTGTCCCGATACAGCACGGAGAGGCCATCAGTGCTGTTGCGGACGAACATCGCAGAGAGGCCCGTCTCCGTGTTGACCTCGAGATCAACAGAAAGTCCTCCACCAGGGTGGACATCGAATCCCATGAGGATCCCGGCGTTCAGAGCGCCGACCACCATGTTGAGCGCCTGGGAGACATAGGGCTCTTCCCAGCGGATCTTGAGCTTGGCCTCAGCGATGGTCGAAAGCGTCGTGGACATGAAGTCTCCTGATCAGGGCACGAAGGCGATAGTAAAGGTGGCGTAGTGGCGAAGGGCGACGGTGTCGGTCTTCGGCTGACTCGAAAACGTCAAGTACCCCATCATGGTGTCTTCGCTGTCGAAGATGCCCAACTCCCAGAACTCTGGTGCAAAGCCATTCCCGTCGTCGTTCGCCTCTGTCGGATCCACGAAGCACTCTACCTGTACTGACTGGCTTGTGACCTCGGTGATCTTCGTGGGGACGATGGTCTTCTGGAAAGAGTAGAGCTGGGTGGCTGCATACCTCGACGGATTCTCATTCACATCCACGTCGGTCAAGGTGGAGTCAGGGTCGCGAACAACTGCGACGGCGTCCACGAGCTGGAAGCCGCCCTCGGCGATACGAAAGTAGCTGATGTCGAACTGGAAGGTCCCTGACTGGACTGCGTCCATCACCTTCGCGAGCCAGGCGTCCTGGATGGTCATGTCGCTCATGTCATTGCTCCGTGACCGTGAACTGATCAGCAGGCTGCACATCAGCAGCAACCGCATCGTACTGGTCGAAGGTGAGGGTCTGCGACTGACTTGCACCACTCATCGCCATTGTGGCTGAATGCGAGGATGAGAACGTGTACTGAACCACCTTCACGTGGGCGGGCAACATCTTGCTGACCTTCGATTCCATGCGGTCGAAAGCAGACTCGAGAGCCCTTGCGTCACTCAGCAGAGCCGAGTCGGCAATTTCCAGCTCGATGATGAGCTTGTAGCTCTTGCAGTAATTGCAGTCCGTCTCGATGGTGCAGTAGTAGTGCCACACTCCAGGCCCTATGGGAGGGCTCGTCACGGAGATGATCTGGACTTCTGTCGAAGACGCAGCAGCTCCACCAGCGTAGTACCTCGTCGGCTCCGCAGCGGTGTCGGAGTCGGAGACGAAGTACCAGTATCCACTACCCACCTGGGAGACGGGTCCGGTGAACACGCAGTCCCAAGCCGAAACCACACCGGTCACTGACTCGATCGTGTCTGCAAACTGGAGATCAACGTCGGTGCAATCACCGATCTGGTCGGTCGGGATCACGTCGGCTGGCGTCGAGTCGTAGAGCACGGAATAGGGCGGCGTGTCCGTGTACCACTGCCCTGACCCGTCAGGGATCTCAAAGACGTGATCAGCGCCCAGGGTCGCGATCCAGGCGTCCGAGTCTATGCGGTACAGGCTCAGTACGTTGGCGGTGAAGCCAGCCATCAGAGCGCGAACCTCAATGCCGAACTTCGTGCCCTTCCAATACAGGAGCTTGTGGTAGTCGTAGACCGAGCTTCGCTGGTTGATCTCGGGCTCATGCCCGTCGACCTTCACTCCGTAATCTGCGCCCAGGTGACCGAGCAGACTCGGTGGCCTCAATTCGAGCGCGGTGACGGTCGGGAGAGAGTCCACGTAGAAGTCGAACTCGTCGTCCTGCTTTCGGAAGACGCGGATCTCGTATTGCGTCGAACCATCATCAACCGCCCATTCGGGGTTGGCTGCGAGCAGATCCCTTCCATCCGTCACCATCGCGGTGACATAGGGTCGACCATCAACGTCGTCGGTGTCCTCGGGACCGTAGAAGAGGTACGTGACGCCAGTCAGAACGATCCTATCGTTCCATTTCGTCCTCAGCTCTCGGGCATCTCGAAGGTGCTCGAAGTCACGGACCATCGTCCTCGGCATGTCGAGCATGTCGCCCATGACTCGAGTGAAGGCTTCGAGTGCTCCTCCACCTTCCTGGGTGTCCAGCAACTTGTCGTACTCAGGGATGTTCTCCCACAGGACGCGACGACTCCACCAGGCACGCCCGAAAGGGGCACGCCCAAATGCGTCGCGTCCAAAGCCGATTCCGTTGCGAGGCATGGATCAGGTCCAGTAGTGAATGATCACGCGAAATCCCGTGGTCACTGCCGTGTTGAAGATCACGTCGGTACCCACGATCGTGTAGTCGCCACCAGCGTCGTTCCATTGGAGCACGCCTAGAACGTACACCTTGACCACACTATTCGCGTCAGGCGTCCCGCTCATGGCAAACGTCGTCTGAGAAGCGATAGCGACGAACACGTCTTCCTGATCGTTCGGCCTGGCGCTGATGGCACCTTCCTCGAACACCGCGTAGGTGGTCCCATGGGTGAGGACTACGCCGTTGCGGAAGTAGAGCTTTCCACCATAGGAAAAGGCCAGAGCGAGAACCGCATCGTCAGGTTCGAGCGCGTTGTCAACCGCCGCCACCAGAGTGACCGTGCTGGTTGCTCCTCGTGAGATGTCAATCACGAGCATGTCGCCATCGACCAGAATCGCGCTTGATGCGGCGAGGTCTTGAGCGATCCCAGTGTTCGGCGTGTTGAGTCGCAGGGTGGCGTCCCAGGTCACCGAGCCCGTGCCCGAATTCCACGTCCAGTCTCCACCACCCGATACGAACAGATTTCTGTCCTCGAATGCGGCGAAGTGGTGACCATCCATCGAATCGACCATGTCGACGATGATGTCGAAGGCATCCTCCTGCCCATCCGACGGGTACGGGATCCCCATCCTTTGTGTTGACGGCATGTACTACTCCGCGAAATCGATTGCGCTCATGTGACGAGCGGGAGGATGGTGAGGGTGCCGAGGGTCAGGACCTTGGACTCGGGACAGATGATGTTTCCAGCCGAATCCACATAGGTCGCATCAGCCGACAGGGTCAGATCGAAGTCTTCCACTCCGGTCACGTCTTCTACGAGCTTGTACGCCTTGTTGAGGTACAGCGAAGCACTGAACTCTCGCTTCTTCATCTCGGTGACGATGACTGAGTTCGTGTCAGAAGACACCTCGGAGAACACGAAGGAATCGGCCTGTTTGAGGTTGACGCTGATGTCCACCACGACGATGTCCGCGACTCCACTGACCACGTTGACGACGTGAGCCACATCCGCAATGCCTTGTAGGTATCGCTCCAGCTCATTGCGGAGGGCCTGGCTCGGTGCCTGGTAGTTCCCGTCTCCGTCGAAGCTCAGTACCGGGACCGTGATGACGTTGGTCTTGCAGTCGGCACCCAGGATGTCCGTGAGGTGGGCCTCGAGCAGGTCGAGGGTGGCGTCGATCGTCACCTCATGTGTCGCGACGATCGAGCCAATGCTCGTTAATGTCGCTGGCAGGTCCGTGCCCACGATGACGATGATGGCCGCGTTCTCGGTGTCGATGTCGGCAAGGGCGCTGTCCGCGAGGTCCGCGTAGGAGTCGATGTTGACCGCACCCGTCCTGAGCCCCGGCGCATTGGCGTCGAGCACAGCCTTCACAGCCGTGTTGATGCTGTCCATGAGGGTGATAGCTGGCTTCCAGTTGTTCGTCAGATCAGCCGAGACCGGAGCGAGCGACGAAGTTGCTGTGATCAGCTCGTCGATGTCGTAGGCCCACGTGCCGTCGTTGGCGAGCATGATCGCGAACAGGTCAACCACAGCTTGCATCTGCGGACTCTGAGCCCCTAGCTCGTTCGCCTGTGTCGCCAGGGTGGCGGCAGAAGCGATGATTGCAGCAGTCTGCGTAGCGACCTCTGAGGACCTCAGAGCGAGCGTGGTGGTCGAGACGACGGCGGATGCAGCGGACGCCTCTCCAGCCGTCACATCGGACGCCAGGACCACCTGATACGTCTCTATCTCACCCTTCACGGTTGTGATGTACCCCTGAGCCTCCAGGTCCTCTTCAACCGTCCGAGCTACGAAGGCATTCGCGGCGGCGATAGCACCGTATTCAGGAGACGTGAAGACCCCAGCAAGAACCTGATAGTCCTCTTGGGTGACGGCACGCTTCCTGGACCCGAAGAACCTCGGAGCGTTCCGACGAGCCTCTTCGATGGTTTCAGGGTCCGCACCACCTGAGCTGGCATCCGCGTTGGTGATCGTCAGCGCGATGGTCGTGAACCGGTACACCAGCGACGTGTCCACATCGACGATGGTCCCGTTGCCTACGTTGCCACCTTCACCGTGTTGGACGACGTAACTGATGCGGATGTCGGAGCCGATGTCGGGGATCTTCCCACTGATGGCGTTCCCGAATCGAATCAGCGCAGGCTCCTCGTGATAGTGGACCTCGAACTGGTTGTTCTCTCCGAAGTCGAGGAAGTCAGCCTCTTTCCACAGGACGCCATCGACATAGACGACCACTGAGCTGTTCAGGAGGAAGTTGCCGTCGTTGTCCGCAGCCGGAAGGCGAACCTCCTGGCTTGCGGTGCCATCCGAAGCCGAAGTCACACGAAGCGTGGTGCCCTCTCGGACAGAGACAGTCTTCGTTGACGTGTCGCCAGCGGCCCAAGTGACCGTCTCGGTTGCCTCGAAGATGAGTCCTTCCGGTCCAGTGAACTTGAAGCCCTGTTTGACAGGGAACTCGAACAACTGAGCGGCTTCTGGCGAGACGGACAGCTCCACACTCGATGACGCAGAGGGGCGCATCCGGTAGCCCTGCTGACGAGTGAGTCTGCTGGCGGATTTCGTCCTACGTGCCGTGTCGAGGTATGCCTCAGACGCTCGGCGATCGATGTACCAATGAAGCTGGGACAAGCTGTGCGCCAGCATGTCCATGAGCATTACGCCCTGGGTGGTCGACTGGAAGTCCGTGAACTCGGTCGGATATCGATCCTCGAGATACTGCTTCATGTCGTCGAAGAGCGTGTCGAAGTCCCGGGCTGAGTACCTGGCTCGGTTGACTGCGGTGATGCCGTCAGTGGTCATGCCGATGCCTCCGGGTCGAGTTCTGTCGAGGTCATGTACGTCTTTCCAGACAACCGGTAAGTGAAGTCGATCAGGTACCCAGTGCGGCCAGGGAACCCAATCAACTCATCGAAGCTCGAGACCTTCACAGACAGCACAGTGATTCTGGGCTCCTGAGCCTGCACCGACCTGCGAGCGTCAGCGCGGATGAGAGCCTTTGCCGTCGCGTTGACGTTCTCGAAGACGTAATCCCAGACCCTTGATCCCACGTTCGGTCGCATCGGACGCTCACCCTTTCGAGTGTGGATGATACGACGAATGCTCGCGTTGACCGAGTCATCGGTTTCCGCAGACGCAGGTAGACGCCCACCAGAAGACTGGAACGGCATCTTGAATCCTCGGATCGTCTTCGCCAAGCGTACTCCTCGTGATCAGTCTAGTCGAGTGAGAGGGTTTCCAGAACTGCGTTGGTCACTTCGTCTTCACTGCGAGCGAGGTGTGGACCCCCTTGACCATCGGGACAATAGGAGTACCTGTCGGAACACCGAGGTTGCCCGAGTGAAAGTGGGTGTTGAAGTAGCTCAGGAACGAGTCACCCAATACCACAGACTCCTTCGCTCCCTTGCCGATGTTCACGGTTGCAGCTCTCAAGGTGACGTTCCCCGACACCTCAATCACTGCGGAGGCACCACCGTCGACCGTGAAACCGGTAGAGGTCATCGTCAGTTTCGTTCCTCCATCCTTTGAGGTCACGACCACCTCGCCGTTGTCCATGACCACAGTGGACCCGCCCTCGTCCGTGATGGTGGTCTTTTGATCCACTGCATCAAGGTGGATGATGGAGTCGTTCCCGTTCTTGATCTCGAACGACCCGTCTTTGTCGAGTGTGGCGAACCCTCCACCGATGGCAGACACGGTGATGTGCTCGTCACCATCCTCATCCGAGAACCGAATCCAGTGTCCAGCAGGGGTGCGGATACCGCGCTTGAAGTAGTCGCCGAACTCGTCAGCAGCCTTCCCCTTGCCCAAGAACCCTCCCATGTAGACAGGCTTCGAGGGATTTCCACCCTGGAACTGCACCCAGACTCGGTCATCCTTTGCAGGAGGGAAGAAGACTCCAGAACCCTCCGAGCCGCCATAGACAGCGGGCAGAGCCCAAATGCTCTCTGGAGCCTTCTTCTGGCCTAGAGCGGCGACACGAACTCGGATGCGGCCACGACCCTCATCGTCCTCCACGTCATCAACGATGGCCGGATAGATACCGTAGTACCTCTGGAATATCTGCTCGAAGCCGAAGCGTCGGACCTGCGAGATCAGGAGGTCGATGATGCTCTGTGCGTCGATCACGTCACCTCCTCGGACTCGCCGTCCTCAAGCGGGTCGAGCGTGTTCTGGTTCGAGGCATCCTGGAGCGACCCAGAGGTCAGAGCATTCCGAATGCCAGTCCAGGTCGTCTCGAAGCCGCCGCCGTTCACCTGATGATCCACCTTCTTCACCATGTAGGTCCCGTCGAACATCGTCGAGGCACCACGAAGACCCACAAGCTCCGCTGGGTATTGAACCGGGACGCCTATCGTCGTGACAGATACGACCACGCCAGGGAACCCAGTCTCAGCGTCCTGAACCACAGCGTCGACGAACGCCTGGTGATCCCCGTTTGGGGCCTCGGCGAGGATGAGTCCAGCTCCCTCATCGTCAGCACCGCCCGCATCAGGGGTGGCGTCGTTCTTCGCGCCAGTGTCGGGGTCCTGCTGACCGTCAGACGTTCCTGTTTGGGTCGTCGACCCTCCCAAGTGTTGATCCACAGAATCGGACGGAGAGGACTCGATGACTTGCTCTTCTGCCTCGTCGTCCAGATACATCAACCGCGTTCCGCGAGTAGCGCCAGAGGCGAAGATGGACTTCTGGTCCGTCTCGACGTTGAAGCTGATGACTGGATACTGATTCTTCGCGATATCGAACCCACCCATCATGACGAAGGTGCGTACAGGCTGAGAGGCGAGCTGGGCGTTCGTCGATCGCAGAGACAAGCCAGCACGACCTTTGCTGTCGTTGCCGCCCCACATCTGTACACCACGAGATTCGCAGATGTCCTTGACGAACGACCAGTCATCCATCCTGGCCTGGCTGGCGTTCCAGTCGCCTTCGGCCTCGAGAATTTCCTTCGCCTTCCCCTGGGGGTCGTCGATGTGCCATCCGTATTTGGATTTCATCGCCTCAATCACGTCGTAGGGCGTGCCAGACCACGTCTTCCCACTTCCGTTCACCATTCCCACAGCCGCAGCGCCATGAGACACCAGCGAGCCCTGGAGTCCGTTCGGGCTCAAAGACACGTTGGGAGCCGTGAGGATGCCCGAATACCACGGGCTCATGAACCCCGTCTTGCTGTACCCGACGCGAACGAGCAGGAAGTTCTTGATGTCAATCCACCCGCTTTCCAACAGCTCCAACCCTTGCTTGTAGGGCATGTCGATGGTCGCAGTGATGGTGGTGATGAAGCCGATCCCGAAGGAAATGCTCACACCAGTGACCCACGACTGATCCTCACCCCAGAGGTCGAGACTCTGGCCGTCGACCGAGACGATCTTCGCGGATGCGTGGACTCCAATGAACGGCATCAGTCCACCGAAGCCGGGTCAGAACCAGACAAGTCCACCTCGGCATTTGTCTGGATGTAAATGACGATGGCGGTGGCGATAGCCTCAAGAGCCTTCTCTGACTTCTTCGGGTCGAAACCCTTCCCGAAGGTGGTCTCAAGAGCGTCAGCTATAGCTCCCGCCATACCGGTGCGAGCGAGAACCTTTCCTGCGATCATGGCCATCTGATACCTACGAAATCGATTTCACACCGCCACGCGCTCAAGCACGTAGCGAGGGTTTGGAATCGTCAGCTCAAGACCGACCTTCATGGATGACACGGGATCGTCCAGGTCATTGGCCTGAGCGATGACCCACCAGAGCCTCGAGTCCTGGTAGTACCTGTTCGCGAGACTGTCGATCCGATCCTGACCGGTGCAGGTGTGGGTGATGTCCTCGTCCTGCTCCAGGATGGCTGGCGGCTCGAAGATCTCCCAGTAGGTGAACACCGTGTCGAGAACCTGTTCCTCCTGCACTTCGCAGTTGCGAAGGAATGACCGCCTGCTGGTTCGTACCTTAGCCATCAGTGCAGACCTTGTGCGACGTGAGCAGAGGGGCTAGCCGAGCCAGAGACAGTTGCGGATGGAGCGGCACCAGCAGCCGCAGAAGCTCCCAGACGAGCCAGGATCTTGTTGAGCACCTGACGGTCCTGGGTGTGCTGCTCGATGATCGTCGTGATGAGTGCAGAGTCACCGGCACGGGACACGAGCGCCTGTGTGCCCTTGGTGTTCTGACCTGGGGTCGAGTTGACGACGACAGCGGCGTCCTCTGCTTTGAAGCCGAACTTGTCAGCCAACTTCGTGACCAACGCACCGATGAGCTTGAAGTGGTCGAAGAATCCTCCAATGGCGGACACGACTCCACGGAACACAGCCGAGACGACATCAGCCAGGACACCGAACCAGCCCTTCGCCGTCTCGATGATCTCGAAGATCTTGCCGAAGTCGTGTTCGACGAAGGTGTTGATGCTGTTCCCGAACAGGTTGAACGCACCCTCCTTGATGGTCTCCCACAGATCGGTGAACCACGTAGCCACGCGGCCTATCTGATAGGAGAACTCGTTCCATCCTGCGGCCCAGGTCCCTTCACCGAACAGTGCGTCGGTCGCGGCCTGTCCGATACCCATGAAGATCCCACCGACGAACTCTGCGATGCCAGCCGAGTAGCTCATGACCAGCTTGAGACCCTCCCAGAGGTATCCAAACGCGGTGGCCCAGTACTCAGGGGTGGTCACGAACTCAAAGGCTTGCCCAATCAGGTCGGAGACGATGGGAGCCATCTCAGTCGCGAAGCTCTTGGCTTTGGAAAAGAAGTTGATGATGGCCCCGGTGACCTTCTGCCCGATCTCGTAGCCAGCGACACCCCAGTCGACACTGGACATCTTCCCGATGACTGAGGACGCGAAGTCCCTGACGAATCTGCCGCCAGCCATCACAGCGCCCTTGAGCGCGTTCCAGAACTGGACAGCCACCTTCTTCACCATCGGGTTCCCTTTGATCTCGCGATCGAACCCGGAGAAAATTCCAGCGATAGTGCTCTTGATCCACGTCATCGCAGCCGACGCGGTCTTCTTTCCGTCGAGGTTCGAGAACCAGTCGGTCACGCGGTTGAGCAGGTCAGCTCCCTTCGTGGCCATCCAGATGAAGGCGTTCTCGAGGGTTTCCTTCACGCTGATGATGGCGTCGTCGAGCTTCCCCTTGATGGCCAGACTCAAGAGGCTAATCGCCGTGATGATCCAGCCGATAGGCAAGGTGGTCCTGATGAGTGCCTTCGTGAGGAATCCGAGACTCTTCACCAGACCCTTGATGATTGGCCCGGCGATGGGTCGGAGCAGGATCACGATGGGCAGAAGGGTCATCGCCAGACTCGCGAATCCAGATGCCATGACTCCGATCCCCGCAGCGATGGCCGAGTCCTCCCCAAACATCTTCACCAGCACGCCGTGGACGCCCGCAGAGGCGAAGATGCCCATGTATTCGACCACGGACCCCAGCGGACCCTTGAGGCGCTCTGCGGCCTTCACAGAGAGCCCCATGCCCGCCGCCTGTTCCAGCCATGCCTTGTTGGCCTCCTCGGTGTCTACGGTCAGGTTCCGAATCGTCGTACCAACGAGCCCGTAGCTCTTCCTCATGGAACTAGCAAAGGCTTCGCGATCCTTGCGGGTTGCACCGCCGAACGCCTGTTCCATCGACATGCGAGCGCGGTCAACACCTTCGCCTAAAGTCAGACCGGAGCGGTAGCCCTGGTTGCTCATGTCGCGCAAAGACACGCTGCTCTTGTCAACCTGCTTTGTCATCGTCGAGAACATCGTCGTCAGGTCTGTGCCCTGCTGTGCCATGAACGAGAAGCTCGGGTCAAGATCAGTCAACGTGTGCAGCAGCCTGTCCTTCAAGGTCTTCGATGCCGCCGAGCCGTCAGCCTCGAGAGCAGCGAACGTGTTCCCGAGTTCGGACATGAACACGGCGGGATCCTTCGCACCATCCGAGAGCCGCTGGAGCGTCCCGTCAAGACCTCCATCGAGGAAGGTCAGTTCACTGGTGAGGTCGCCCAGGCCACTGCCCATGCCGACCATCATCTTGTCGAACGTCGCAGCCTCTCCCGCGATGGCAGCGAACATCTGAGTCGCCTTCTGCATCGACGCCTGCGGGTCCTCACCGATGGCTTCCTGGAGTCCTGCGCCGAGCTTTGCGATCCCGAGCATCGCTGACTGGATGTCGGCAGGCTTCATGTCTAGGTGGGCGAACGCCTTGTCGACCTCCGTGATCATGCCAGGGAGAGCACCGAACGCCTCCTCTCCGATTCCGAGCACTGCCGCCTGGTTCGAGAAGGCATCGAAGAAGTCGCGAGCGCCCTCCTCACCGAAGCCCCAGGACTTGTTGAGGTCGTTGAACACGGACGTGAAGGAACCAGCCTCCATCCCAGTGACCTCCAACATCTTCTGGTAGTCGGCCATCGTGCCGCCCTTACCGAGAATCTGTTCAAGCGTCAATCCAGCCCTCTCCAGGGCGAGGACGTTGTTCCCGACCTCGTCGGCACTGCGGTTCATCGCGAAGGCTGTGCTGAACACCTGAGACTCAAGCGACTTCAACTCAGCACCCATGATTCCAGAGCGCACAGCCGCCGATGCGAAGCCCTGATCGAAAGAGACGAACATCGACTCGATCTCGGTGTCCAGGCCACTAGAGGCGATGCCCTGTGCTCCTGATCGGATGTCGTCGAGCGACCCACGGATGTCATGAAGCTGAAGGCTCTGGAGCCCCAGGAGCATGTCGCGGAGCTTCCCGCTTTCACGGGTGGCACCCTCGGCAGCTTCCTCGGTATCGGTCAGACCACCAAAGACCACCTTGAGTGCCTTCTTGACACCCTTGTCCGCAGCTCCGAGGAGATATCCGATCCCTAGCTTCATGTCGGCAGTCTACCTCCTACGGCGAGCCTTACGCATGGCCTCTTCTCGCTTGCGAGCCCTGAGCTGTTCAAGTTCGACGTGCTCGTTGATGAGACGCTTTCTCCTAGACCAGGGCATTTCTCGAATCGCCGTCGGTGACAAGTGGAGCTGATCCACCAAGTAGAGCTGGTCGCTCTCCAGGGAGACTACGTCGCCGACGGGAAGAAGAAATCCCGCGAGGACAAGTCCAGCTCCCGTTCCCAGTCCTCTCCACATTCATCGCAGGAGAACTCGAGATTCAGGTCGATGTCGCCTTCGGCCTCGTCGATCACCTGTCGGATAGCGTTCCGGTCACGCAGACCCAGGCGGGCGATGCGGTTGACAGAGCTGAGGAACTCCTGCTTCGACTTGATGTCTCGGCAGATCTCCACACCGTCGAACGAGTCCATGCGGCAGATCATGTTGAGCGTGATGAGCCCATGACCGTCGAGCTTCTTCTTCGCCTTCGAGAGCCACAACTCATCCTTGCCCGTCATGACGTGGAGGGTGAACTCGGCCCCGTTCGGCGTCGTCCCTGTGACGTTGCGCTTCTTCGGATCAGCCATCGGCGTGATAGGCAGCGAGCCCAGGTCCGCGTGGCGACGGTGCTTCACCTTGCACGAAGGACAGACGACCTCAACCTCGTAGCGGTCACCGAGAGAAGCTCGACGAAGCGCGATGAGGAGGAAGTACCGGTCGACGACCGTGAGCTTGTGGATGATGCCCATCGTCGCAGGGTGCGGCCCGACGTTCTGTACCGCGTTGGCCATGACCTTGTTCATTCGGAACAAGATCTCGCCACGACCAGCCAGAAGCTCCTCTTCCACACCCGTCAATTCGTTGACGATCACATGTGTGTGAAGCTCGCCATCGCTGTCGACGTAGCCGCACGGCAACTCATAGCTACCAGAGGCCGGTCGAGGGTTGAGATGGTGTTCGTTGTTCGGGTCGTCAGGACCCTCCGCAGATGCGGGACTGTCTTTGCCTTCACTCATGGCTACCTCGTGTCTGCCTTTGCCACCTACCGTGGCCTCGGCACCGTATCAGGACGGGGGTTCTCTGGCTATGCCAGGGATTGGGCGGGAGCGACCTCGTTGGCTTCGACCACAGTGACGTTCCCCATCACCATGTCGATGATCGACTCGTGGTTGTAGAACTTCTCCTCGTCGATGAGGATCTGGAGGTCGGCGTAGATGGTCTCCTGGTCGTCACGACTGGCCCAGTGCTCAGTCACCTCGAGATCAGCGCGCTCGAGAACCGACGTGACGATCTTCACGGCCTCGTCGCTGTACGGGCGTCCTGCGTCGTCGGTCGGGTTCACAGATTCGAGCGCCTGCTTTGACAGCTCCGCGAGCACCATCGCGAGGATGTCGTCAGGGAGGTCCGTGACCTTGAGATCCTGCTCGGCGAAGTACTCGCGCAGGATAGAACCGGGCTCCATTCCCAGGCCAGCCTCGACGGCGGCGACGGTGGGTGCATTGACCGCGTTGCCTTGCTCGAGCCGACGGATGGTCGAGGGGGAGAGCGTGGATGCGGCTCCCAGATCCTTCGCCGTCATCCCGGACATCTGTCGATACAGGAGGATGGTGGCACCAGTGCGACTGCCGTTGCAGTTGGCGATGTGCTTGGCAAAGAGGGACTCGGGGATGTTGATACCGGACATGAAAGGCTCCTGATTCAATCGAAGAGGATGTCTGAGAGAAGGTTCTCGACATCCGTGGTGGTGATGGGTGCGACATGACTCCTGGCGAGTCGAGCCGCCTCTAGCCAGTCGCCTGGCGTCAGAGGGGTTTTGCTGTGCTCAACGACGTAGAGACCGAGAGCGCGAGTCTGGAAATCCTGCGTCGTCTCGCCGAGGTGGATGTTGCTCTCGGTCCGAATCGCGAGGTACATCATCTTTTGCTGCTTGATCGCCTCATGGTCGTTGTAGACGACACGTCCCTCGTGGTCGTACTCAATCTGATCAGTCAGACCCTTCATGTAGAGGTTCGGACCCGGTGGTCCTCCGAGACCGTTCCTCTTCGGGAACTCCCAGCAGATGTCGGAACAGGTCATACGGCCACTCGATTTCGCGACGAACATCGGAGAACCGCAATTCTTGCAGGCTTGCACGTGAGTGAAGCCATTGCGTAGTTGCCAGTCGTGACCTTCGAGGTTCTCGACGAACTTCTTCACCTGTTCAGAAACAGGGAGCAGATCAACACTGAGCATTCGGACATAGCGATCGTTCTTCTTAGTCCCGACCTCCTTGAGCTTGCCGTCCTGAGTTAGCCACCCAGGCAGGATGACCGGACCAGATCGAGTCATTGACGGGCTAGTTTCAGTCCCAAAAGAAATCTCCAGCTTCGACTCAAGCTTGTTCAAGCCGTTGCCCTTCCGTCTCAAGGCAATGTCACTATTGGCCAAGTTCGAGTAGACGATGTGGCAGTAGCCAGAGGACCGAGGGAGAACGAAGCATCGTCCAGGAGCTTCGAGATTCCGCGACCGTCTAAAAGCGCGGTTGTTCGGTACGTCCATCTCCTGGAACTTGAAGAGCTTGAGAACTGCGAGGATCTGGCCTCCCAGTTCTTTGCGACTCGCAATTCTTTCGTCATATGGGAGAGTGAGAAGAGAGGTCATCTTTGCTCCGACAGACACCTCGCCTGTACCCGGAGATTGTATCGCAAGCAGTTGTTAAGTCAACACGCGAAATCGATTTCACCCGCCCGGAAGAGTCCTCGGCCAGCGGCCAATTTCCTTCCATTGGAGGATCTCAGAGGTGGCGCAATCGACACCAGCGATCTGAACTCGGTCCATGCGGTCATCCCACAGTCCACCCAGATACTCACAGGCATCGGTGCCACGGATCGTGAAGCTCGGACGCGGGTAAGCATCGAACCGATGGTTCGGAGGCTCCTCAAGGGCGAAGGGCCGGTCGTCGGAGGTCGTCAGCAGCCCAACACGGGTGACAAGGCATGTCGCCTTCGCGATCTTTCGAGCTGCCTGGATGTGGAGGTGGGCCACGACAGGACCTCGCTTCTTTCCCGGCTCCACTACAGAGAAGGGTGGGTTGCCGACAACCAGATCCCAGGGTTCACCTTCCCACTCTGCGGCCCACTCAAGGAACGCGCATGGGGGCATGGCCGTGACATCTTTGAACTGGTCGGCGTACTTCATCCCTGGGACGTTCGGGTCGATGTCACAGACCATGATGTCGAACTTCCACTCGCGTTCTCTCGCCACCTGACGAAGAGCACGGACGAACGGCCCCTTACCCACATGGGGTTCGAGAACGCGAGCGCCATCGAAGAGCTGGCCGATGTCTGCGAGACGACGACAGATTGCTAGAGCAAACCTCGGATCTGTTCCGTAGGCGTCTAGGGCATGTCGTTCACCGATGGGAGTCTTGCTCATATGTTTCCTCGCGCACCTTGCGCTGTTTGACCAACTATAGCACCGCTACTGAGCGGTGGCCTCCATAGCCATCTTATCGAAATCGATTTCGCAGCTTCCGCCGACGCACGCGAGTTCAGTGGAACCTTCCCCTCGGTCCTCCTTCTCGTAGAGGGTCAGGATGTCGAAGTCGATGATCGGCATCTCTGCCTGGGCAATCTCGTACTCAGCTTCGGTGATCTCGACGTAGGGGGCCAGGTTGTACTTGCCGCCATCGAATGGCAGGAAGCTGACCCCGGTGATTTCGTCGAAGTTCTCATAGACCCACGCGCCGACCTCGTCCCACTCGTGTTCCTTGACGTAGATCGTGGCCGACTGGTTGTGACCCTTCTCACCGCACCATGTTCGCATGATGTGAAGGTAACGCTCGAGCTGCTCGATGGCTGTCTCTGAGTTCCGAAGGACAGATCCCTCTGGTGCCCGCACAGGGAAGCGAACCACCCAGACCTCTACATCCTCATCGGCGCGATCCTCCTGACCATTCTCCTTGTAGTAGGGAATGCCTGAGTCCCGAGCGAGCAAGAACAGGGGATCGGCTGCGCTGATGCGGACGTGCCGGAAGTAGAAGCTGGAGAACCGGTGATGAAAACCACTGGCGCAGTTCACAAGCTGAGAGCTGTTCCCACTTGGCTTGCCACAGGTGACTGCCGCTGCCTCGTTGATTCCGAGTCGCCTGGCCCACTCGATGTTCGTATCGATGGCCATCCGGTTGAGTTGGCGCATGGACTCGGGGTCGTTGCAGAGCGTGGGGTTGTCGCACTGTCCCGTGATGTCGACACCCAGAAGGCGGTCCTCGTTGCAGGTCTCGGCCCAGCCCGGTCGGATGTGCGGGAAGTGGGTCCAGGACGCCTGGATCGTCCCCAGGATGGCTGCGAGCCTCACCTTCTCGAGCATGGTCTCGAGAGTGTCCCAGGGGCGCACCACCGTGGCTGTCAGGTTGCAGAACTGGCCACCACCGCCTTCACCCGTCCAGGGGTTCGTGGAGAGCTTGAAGCGGAGCCCGATCTCACCACAGGGGTTGGTTCGACAAGAACCCTTTGGCCTGTCGGACCGCAGATGGAAGTTGTCGATGAGGAAGCCACGTTCACCAGAGCCAGACCTCTGGAGTGCAACCCACTCCTGCCAGAAGAGTTCCGGCTCCGGTCGTTCCTCCCAGTACGAGCTGTTGTTGCTCATGTACCGCAGCGACGGGAAGGTCTTTCCGTCAGACCAGTCCTTCGCGTGGCGCATATCCACATCCCACGGATCTGAGACGGAGATGAGAGCGGCGCGACGAACACCACCAACGACGACGACCTCACCCACGATGCACATCAGGTCGTGGCACTCGATGGGACGGAGCTGTCGACCCTGGGCACCCATGATCATCTTCCGGGCAAAGTCGAGGAGCTTCTTGAGAGGCTCAGGACCGGAGGCTCGTCCACCCTTCGTTTTGAGGATGGATCCCTTCTCTCGGACCAGAGAGTAGTCAAAGACCACATCCCCGCCCTGCCACCATGTCATCAATCCGAACTCGAATGCTTCCTTCCATCCGATGGTCGAATCAGGAACCGTGAAGCACGTCGAGACATAGCCCTCTGAGGGTTCATACACCTTCGGCAGGTTGTTCACGAACTGGGATTCGACGCTGAACCCGACTCCAGTTCCACACATCAAGATGTAGAGCGCCTCCGTGAAGCTGACTACCGAATCGATGGGGAGGAAGGCGCAGTTGTAGCCAAAGCAGTTGTCTGCTTCGAGCGACTTCCCGGCCGACCACATGGCGCGCATCGACGGGAGCGTGTCCATGTTGACGATGGCATTCCAGAGTTCGGACCTCGTCTCAGACAGCAGAGCTTCACTCACGTCTGGTGCAGACTCGAGCTTCGCACAGACGTAGTTGACGTACCGGGTGACGGTCTCAGGCCACTTCTCGCGACGACTCTCTTCGTTCATCCATCTGGAGTAGGTCCTCGTATAGACAAACTCGCTCAGTAGATTCGGGAATCGAGTCGCGGCTATGGCCTGATTCATCAGCGCCCCCTTTGGATTGTTCAGTGTCTTTCAGGAGGGCCGCGACGAGGTGTCGACGGGCGCGCTACGGGAGAGATCGCTGTGCATTTAGCGGTTCGAGCAACATACCAGAGGGGTCAGATGCACGCTACTACAACCACATCAACCTATCCCTCGTGCAGACCGTGTAGTCCAGCATGCGGACTCCCTCTGTTCGGACGGGCAGGTGGGGGATAGGACAGGGCAACCCATGAGCAGCCAACACAGGACTCGGGCGTCCTACTTGAGAGTCTCAATGGTGCGAGTTAAACGACCCCGAGATCCACCTGAGTGACAGCGCCAGGTTGTACCTCGACCTCGTGAATGACCACCTGTCCACTCGAGGCGTCAAGCTCACCAGAGCCATACCTCGTAGGGACACAGTTCCACAGGACCCAGGCTCGCCCCGGAGGTCGAATTACTTCGGCAGCAGGACCGGCGATAGCTTGTGCCACGCCATCGATCTCTGTGTTCACGCCGAGTGTCAGGAAGTGAATCAGGAGCAGATTTCTCCGCGATCGATCCTCGCCCTTCTGGTGACGGTCGACCCATCGGTAGAAGTCGGACACGCCAAGCAGAGCCCCACGCCTCAACGTGATGGGGGAGATGGTACCCGCCAACGGCATATGGACTGGGAACATCCTATCCAAGGCTCGATGCTCAGTGTGCTCGATGCCGATCTCGACGCTCGAACATGACTGGAAGCCAAGCAGTGGATTGAGAGCGAAGAACGGAGCGTAAAGGTTCGGCTCGATATCTACGAGCCAGAATGGATACGCCTGCATCCTATCCTGAAGGCGAAGCCTAGCCATTGGATGGCGGCGTGCTCAGTGCGCTGACGCCTGTTGGATAGGCTCGCTCGCCATCTCTTCGCGCTCTCTTTTTGGGCACCGGACCCAGGTGGAAGTCCTTCTCGAACTCCTTTCCAGCAGTGAGTCGCACATTCTGGATCGGGCCATTGATGTCGTGGGGCGGTCCCATCTTTCGGAGCTGGAAGTACTCCTCAGCCGTGAGCTTTCGACCAATCAGGTAGCCGAAGGTGATGTGCATCTGGAAGTCGAGAAACTGCGCCTTCGTCACCCAGGGGGCGAGCGCACGCAACAGTCGGTTGTGGATGTCCTCAACTCCACCGTTGACCTTGAGGACGATGGGCTGGTTCCCCTCACTCCTGTCGGTGATGGGGAAGAAGCTCACCTCGCTACCCTCGAAGTACGGCCGACCAGTCATAGAAGCGAGAGCACTAGCCCCTGCCTCCATGATCGCGGGCAGGTCACCTTCGTAGACCTCACCCATGTAGAGGATGGTCAGGTGGGGGTCGAGGGTCGGGATGCTCAGATCCTCACCGAGGAAGTCCTTGACGAGCCCACGCAGAAGGACGAAGTCCTTCAACGCTTCACCACTGAGTGGGAAGTGCCAGAAGACCTTGTGCATGGCACCGGCCTCTTCGCGAAGATCTTGAATGAATGAACGCACTACGCCACCTCGGCTAGAAATCGATTTCGCTCAGACGGCGTCGTCGAGACCCCTCTTGTACTTGGAGATCCCCTTGCTCATCCGCTCTTCGACGATGTCAGCCAAGATGTCGACGAACACGCTTTTGGTAGGGAGAGCCCATTCCATCGAAGGCTTCGCGGGACACGCCTCATAGGCTGTCTTGACCACAGCCTCGTTGATGTAGGACTGGGCGATGTGTGAGACGGCCTTGCGGAGACGTATCTCGTAATCATCCGGGTAGTCCGTTGCGAACTCGGCGATTAACTCAGCCTGAGACCACCCACGAGCCTCCTTACGGGCATAGGCGAAGGCTCGCTTCACCAGTGCCATCGCAGGGTCGTCAGAGGGCTCAGAGCGGACGATGCCTGACACTCGACCATCCTCGGCCAGGTCTTCGGCCAATGATCGAGGAAGCAAGCTGCCTTCGTCCAAGAATGCAGCGGACTCGAGTCCAGACTCGCTCAGGTGAGCAGACAGCCTGGCGCGAGTGATCCTGACAGCTCCACCTCCGAGGAAGTGGAACTTGTGCTCCGTCAGGGTCTTCACCCGGTGGACGAGAGAGTGCATCAACTACTCCCAGGATCTCAGGTTGCGTCTTCGATCTCGAAGTACTCGACCTCGACATCGACCTCGGCCAGCGACACCTCACTCGAGGTGGCGTCGAGGTCCGCAGCGGGCTTGCAACGACTCGGGAAGCACTCGTAGCAGTTGTACTTCCGCGCCGCGTTGAGGTCCGCGATCTGGCCGCTGGTCTTCCCATCGCGATGCCAGTGGTAGACGGTCAGGTTCGTGCGGTACTCACCACCCTCGATGGCCGTGAGGACCCAGTCGTAGAAGCTGGTGTCCGTCTTCGTCACTCCACGCATCAGCGTGAGGTTCGAGACCGTGGGGACTCCAGGGAACTTCTTCGTGTACGTGAGGTGGCCCTCGCGGTACTCCACCGACTCCGTCGATAGCTCGGGAAGCGTGCAGGACTGGAAGCCAGCCTCGCCCAACTCAGAGTCGGAGAACTGCCCCGCCTCCGTCTCAGTACGAACGTGGAAGCGGAAGCCGTGCAGAGGATCAGATGACTCGGTACGCGCCATATCAGGCTCCCCTATCCGGTGGTGATTTGTGCGACGGCGATCGGGTTGGCCCACTCGTCGAAGATGAAATGAATCTTGCCTGCCGCATTGAGCGTACCCGTAGCGACGACCTTGACGTTCCACCCCGGCTGGAGCCACTTCGACGAGAACCCATCCATCACCATCGTGTCGCTCGCCACCGTGGCCATGAGGTAGGTGATCCCATCCTCGTCCACGGCGAACAAGCTGATGTTGCTGATGTTCGGGAGCTTGATGAACACGCCTTGAAGACGGTTCCAGAGTCCAAGGCGAAGCGTCGCCAGGTCAAGCAACCCGCCGTCGATGGCACCGGCCTCGGACCCTGACTTCCCCGCGACATGGATTCGTCCATTCCTCGCCGGGATCGTGGGGTGCGTCCGAAGGACGGTCTCTTCGCCCGTGTACGAAATTCCCGTCACGCCGTCGCCAGACGCAAAGATCTGCGTGAAGTAGCTAGGGATGAGATCTGCGACGGCCATCTATTTACCTCGACGAGCGGGTCCGCTCAGACCTTCTTGATGAAGAGGCCAGCGGGAGCTGCATCGAGACCAGGGGAAGGCACGCCGTAGCCGGTCTGGCCCGACTTCACATCATCGTAGCCAGCCATGCCGGGACGAAGACCAGAAGCCATCATTCCGACCTCAACATCGGCCATCGCCTTGTTGAACTTGGCCAGATAGACCGTGGCCGATCCGGGCTCTTCCAGGTTCAGCCCACCGTCGAATGGGAACGCACTCGGCACATGGTTGGCCTTGCGGTTCTTCTCGGGAGTGCCTCGGACGTTCTTCGTGGGGTTGCTCATTCTGAATCTCCAGGGGTGCTGCGGCCAGTGTATCAGCTACTTGCCGAATCTGGCCATGGACCAGTGCCAGTCCAATGAAATCGATTTCGCCCAGGGGCTATCAGCCGGGGATCTTCTGGGCGAAACGGAAGACGATGAACTCAGCAGGCTTGCCAGGAGCGACACCGACATCCACGTACAGCTCTCCAGCGTCCACGGACTCCTGGGGGTTGTTCGTGGAGTCCACCGTGATGAAGTACGCCTCCTCGGGAGTAGTGCCCGCGAAGTAGCCCTGCTGGAACAGGCGGAACAGGAAGCCGTTGAGCTGGAGGCGAATCCGAGCCCAGAGCGCCGAACCGTTGTTCTCGAACGCGTAGATGTGGGTTGCGTTGAAGACCGACTTCTCCAGGAACATGAACAGGCGGCGAGCCTGGACGTACCCGAACTCACCGTTTGACTCCAGGGTGCGAGCACCCCAGACGGCGGGTGATCCGACCTGTTGCCAGTCCACCAGAGCGTTCACACGACCACGAGTCAGCGTTCCGACCTCTGCCTTCGTCGGACTCTGAGCCAGGCCCAGAATGAAGCGCATCGATCCATCCACCGCGCCTGCCGGGGCCTTGCCGATGTTCCTCTTCGCGTCAGTGCGAGCGAAGACGCCAGCCACGTGACCGATGGGTGGGATGTTCAGAGACTTCTCCGTCACCGGGTCGAGAATCTGAACCCACGGCCAGTAGATGGCTCCGTAGTTGTTGCTGTTCCTGGCGAGCGTCCGTCGCTTGTAGACCACGGCATCGTCGTAGCTCATGCCCTCGACCGTCGTGAGGATCGCGAAGCGATCCATGCGGTTCTCGCAGTAGTCGAGCACCGCCTGATCAGTGGTCTCGTCACCCGCGAAGTCGGGGGTGATGACCATGAGCATGTCGTCGGTCTTGTTGAGCGCGTAGAGCCCCTGGGAGGTCGACTCGAGCGCCGCAGCGATCAGGTTCGACGAGGTGACAGCAGAGCCGTCGAGACCGCCCGCCATGTCGTCCTCGACGGACTCGTAGTCGGGCTCCGTGAAGTAGTCGGCCGTTATGACCGATGCGTTCTGAACCGCCGTGCCGAACGTCACGTCCACTGCGCCGGTCTCGTAGTCGATCGTGTTGGTACCGGCCGAGTTCACGTCACCGATGAGGTTGCCGTCTCCGTCGTCCGTGACCGTCATGGTCGCAGCACCCGTGTCAGTGGCCGTGATCACGAGCGAGGTCGCGTAGCAACTATCCTCACCGAGCGTGAACGTGAACTCGGTCTCGACACCGTCGATGGCCGGAGTCTGACTCTGGTTCTCGGCGCTGACCTCGATGCCATGGAGCACGGCGGGGACTCCATCGTACCCGATGTCCGTGATCGCGACGTGCTTCGAGCCAGACTTTTCGTCGTTCACCACCAGCGGGAAGAAGTCGACGCTGTTGCTGTCGCTGAAATCGATGTTGTCCCACTGCTCGATGACGACTCCATCCTCGAGCACCTGGAAGGTGTGCAGGGTGAAGCTGGCGTCCGCATCGTTCTCCGAACCGGGCGAGCCGAAGATCATGACCGAGAAGTTGTTCCCGGCCAGGCCAGGCCAGAGCATGTCGACTTCCCAGAGGACACCCCCGTAGTCGACTTCGATGGTCTCGGAGTTCTCGCTCGAGGAGCCCGAGTCCGGGAAGGTCAGGGCCGGAGGCTTCGTGAACGTGATCGCGATGGCACCGGTCGTGTAGTCGATGGTGCCGCTGGCGACGTTCGTGCCCTCGACCGCGCCTGCCCCGTCATCAGTGACCGTCCCACGGCTGACGCCCTTGTGGTCGAAGGTGATGGTCCCGACGAGGCCCGAGTCTGGGATGTCGCCACTGGCGTCGAACATGATGGCACCCGTGAGGTAGTCGATGATCGACCCCGCCGCGTTGCCGTCGCCCGTGAAGGCACCAGAACCGTCGTCGGTCATCGACTTCGCGCCGCCGCTGGCCCAGTCGATGGTCACGGTCCCGGGCTGGATCCCGATGTCTCCGATCAGACCGGAGATGTCCACGAACTGACCCTGGCCGCCTACGGGGGTTCCCGTGGTCCAGATGGCGATGACTCCGTCAGGGGCAGTGGACACCCCAGTCGTGCCGGTTGAGTCGACATCCACGAACTCCACAATCCCAGCGATCGAGCCAGGCTCAACCGGCGCCTCGTCGAGACCCTGGCCCGTGAAGACCAACGTCGAGTCGTCGGCGTCGTAGCCGGTGTCTTCCTCTTCGACCTCTTCCGAGATGTAGGTCTTCCCGTTGGCGTTGCCCGTACCAGCAACCCGGACGATGCGAGCGAGCTGGCCACCGTTCTTGAAGAACGAGTGCAGCATCGTCGGGACCAGACCATCGGACGTGAAGCCACCGAACTTGCGCTCGAACTCCTTGAAGCCAGACACGAGGATCGGGTCGTCGGTCAAGCCCTTCGGCGTCCAGCCCACAAGGGCCAGGATGGACGTAGAGACGCCCTGGACGGGCGCGGGGCCTCCAGCCTTCTCTTCGATGTAGATGCCGGGGTATGTCAGCTCAGCCATGATCTCGCTCCATCAGGAGAGGGGGGTTTCGGTCCTATCCGTCCGAACGGCCTGGCTTGGGCTTCTCAGCCTTCGCTCCTGGCTTTCGACGAGTCCGCGCTTCTTTGGGTGCCTTGTCCTCGCGATCTGCCGCCGTCTCTTTGGACGCGGCAGGGGCAGGCTTCGGCTTCGGGGTGGGCTTTGGCTTCGGAGTGGGCTTTGGCTTCGGAGCAGGCTTCACAGCAACAGGCTTGCGCCGCTTGCCCTTCTCGGCACCAGGAGCAGGAGCTACAGGCTCGACAGCAGGCTTCGACGGGGTAGCACGGCCAAGCTCAGTGACCGTCTTTCCGCCACGATCAGACTTGCTCTTCGCAAGCTGCTTCTGCGACGGCGGCGGCTCGTAAGCCTCGAGATCCAGGTCGCGAAGGATGGTCGCAGCGTTGTCAGGGGCAGCACAGGGACGGAACTTCTTCCCGAACTTGCGGAGACCTTGTCCATCGCAAAACACATGACCGCGAGGACGGACGGCGAAGATTCGACCGTCAGACAGCTTGACGGGAACGGGCACACGACCGTTGTAGAAGTACCAGCGGTCACGTGACTGTCTTGCCATCTTGTCATCCTCACTCGTCTGGGTCGTACTGGGCCACGACCACTGTTGGCGCAGTATAGACAGAAACCGCATCGAAAGGCACTTGGTGGTCTAGTTCTCCATGTACCACGATTGCGATGGACCAGCCAGAGTCTCTCTCCGTCAGGTCCAAAGCGTCGAGGTTTGGGCTCACGCTCGTGACGATGACATCGTATCCGCGCTCATCCTCGACCGTGTCTTCAAGCGTCATCGCAAAGCCTGGCGGCATGCAAACCTTCTGGATCTCCGCGTGCATCTTGATGCTGTCGAACATCGCGTGGTCACCACGAGCCCGCAGCATGATTTCGTAGCTGATGTTGTAGGGGGTCGCTCGCTCCTTCGTCTCGTACTTCGTGAACCCAGTGCGGATGTCTTCTACATCCGTCCCCTCCTTGAGGGTCAAGGTCACTGTTGGGGCATTCGCAGCCCTCTTGCGATAGTCGATCCCGAACCAGGATCCACCGTTCTCGAATGCAGGCATGAGATCGATACGCCGAATGACCACACAGGGGTAGTACTTCGGCGTGTAGGGGCTGTTGCCCACCACAAAGAAGACCGGGACGTTCTCCTTGAATCGACCGGGTCCAATGACCCCTTCGATGGGAATGGCCCAGTGAGAGCGGTTGCCACCGTCCTCATGAACGTCGACAAGCTCGGCACCGAGGGTGGTGATCAGACCTCGGTCGAAGTGCTGGAGACCGACCATGCCGCTCATTTCGGATTTCCTCTCTGCGCTTCGCCACGGGAGCCGATGTAATTCTGGAACTTCTCAACCCCGCCCATCTTCGACAAAAGAGCAGCATCCTTCCGTGGTAGACGACCACTCTTCTTGCCTAGAATGGCCTCCCAGAAGCCTACGAGCAACTCCTTCTCGATGTTCACTCCTTGGCGATCGATGGCCCGCCTCCAGTGCGGCATAGACGACTCTCCACCGATCCCGAACTCCTGACGCAGGACACGCCAGGCCACATCCTCATAAACCTCGAGCCCGTCAGGGAATGGCAGCTTCTCCAGGTCAGACACTTGAGCGTGCTTCGAGTCGGTCGCATTGATGAGATTCCACCTGATCAGCAGCTCCATCGTGTCTTTCGTGTCTACGAGGCGGCGAACCTGATTGTCCACCTCACGCACAGTGACTCGACGCGAGACGAGCCTCGTGGACAACTTCCGCACGCTATCCGGGAGGATTTCAGCAGGCCAGGGTGAGCCCTTCGCAATCTTTTTCTGATACTTGTCGGCCGGATCCTTCGGTATGAACGACAGAACCGTTTTCCACTCATCAAGCTCGGTGCTCAAGGCGCGGACGGATTCCGGGTGGATGATGGCCGACACCATCGAGCCATCGACGATGCCGAAGTGTGCCACCTCGAGATCCTTGTAGTCGACGCCTTCGACAGACCTGCCGAGGGCTTGCACTTCAACCTTCAGTGCAGTGGCGACGGCCTGAGTGAACAGGGCAAGTGCCTTGTCGAAGTTCTTCTCGAGGTCGCGTAGGGCCTTCAGATGCCTCTTCGCAGCCTTGTCGAGCTTGATCGAGATCATCCGACAACCGGTAGGTGCTTCTCCGTGATGGATGGCGGCGCGGTGCCACCCTTCTTTGAGAAGGTCTTGAGGACCTCGATGGCCTTTTCCGACACGCCGATCAGGGTGCCTTGGATGTCGACAGCTCCCGTAGAGGGTGCTCCTGTAAGGAAGCAATGCGAGGTCATCGAATCCTTGAGCGGACCGCTGTACTCCGGGTACGTCCCCTGGTTGAGCGGACCCGAGCAGGTACGGCCAGACACGTTTCCGAGACACAAGTCGGACCCGACTTCCTTCGCTGTATGGAGCTTCGGACAGGTCGCGCAGATGAACGTGTACCCGTCGGCCATCGTCTCTCTGATGAGATCGTGGTTCACGGCATCTGGAATCGGGTTGTGAAAGGGCGGGAGGAATCCGACCCGTCCCTGAGAACGATCTTCTTCTTCTTCAAGAGGGACTTGATGAGTCCCCAGGTCGTGTGGAGCACCTTCTTCTGACCACGGTTCCTCAGCTCGACCTGTACCTCGTCTCCGTAGGACATCCGGCTCAATAGGAAGTAGGCACTGTTGTGCTGCTTGCTCCAGATCGCACGGAGCACGGACTCGACCTTCCTCTCGGACACCTCCGGTTTCGGGTCGTGCGTGATCTTCGGGCGGGCGGGTCCGCGCCAATCGATGGCTTCTTCCAGATCAGAGATAAGGGCCTTCATTTGATCTTCTTCCAGTACCTAGCGCAGAACCCCTTCGCCCATTTCACTGTGGCGGCGTCGGCGTCGTGCGGCAGAGCGTTGACGAGTCCTTCTTTCCAGTACCGACCGAGATTCTCCACGAGTTCACGGAGAGAGGCTTCAATCTGCTTCTTCCCTGGGGAAAGGGCTTCGATGAGTGCTTTCATCCGGTCACCTCGGCGAAATCGGTTTCGGCCTCTTGATCCTCATCAGAGCGATCATTGAGAAATCGGGCAGACCACTCTTGCACAGCAGAGGCCCCCAGGAGCGCCGTAAGGACCGGTAGGTGCCTAGACGGGGTGTAGGGGGTGGTCGACGCTTTCTTCGCGTCAGCGACCTCATGGCCGTGTAGAGACTCCTCCAAATGCTCGGGGCTGAACCCGTACTGGCGAAGACAGTGCTCGACGAGCATTGGGCTCGTGTAGTTCGTGATAGCCACGGCGGGCGTGTTGCCTAGCTGCTTGCTGACTCGCTCGCCGATGCGCTTGACGATCTTCGAGGCAAGGGCCTTCCGCTTCTTCACGTCCTTCGGGATCTTGGTCTTTCGACCACCGAGGATCTTCCCGACCTCGTCCTGAGCGTGATCCATCGCGACAGAGGTTCGGAAGTCCTTCGTCTTGTAGTGGTCGTTGAAGCGCCGGAATCGCTCTCCCAATCGGGATGCGGTCACAGGTCGGCCAGCGGACTGAAAGAGCCTCTGCACGGTGCGCTTCGAGTCAGCTCCACCGAGGAGTGAACGCACTCCCTTCGCCAGTGTGGGGTCGGTGACCTTCACCTTGCGGCTGACGCCAGACTTGCCCAGGTACGAGAGCGATACGGTGTCGCCATTCACCCTGACGTGCTTCTGTTGGACGGTGGTAGCTCCGAACGTGGGTCTCCACTTGCCCTTCTTTGGTCCTGTCTTGTCCTTCGTGCCCTGACCCGGCGAACCAGGACGCATACCAGTCTTCGCGACGAGCAAGGCGCAGACAGCCAGAGCGCCTTCATGGTCGAGTCGTCCTTCGTTGTCGTCGAGACTCTTCGTGATGGTCTCGCTCAAAGCATTCTCGATGCGGGGGCGGTCACCAGCGATGGAAGTCACCTTCGCGAACTTGTACCGGCTGGTCTGTTCATGCCAGGCGTCTGGATATTCGTAGCGAGTGCCCTTCGTCCCATCCTGTCGGGAGAACGAGACCTTTTCACCACCAGAGGTTTCGAGATCAGGCTTGAGCTGGTCGAGAGATTGAGCCGCCTGAGCCTTCGTGCTCGAGATGAAGATCGGTCGACCGCCAAACGTCACCCAATGACCAACCTCGCCAGATGGCGAGACGGTGTCGGGGCGATCAGATGGTCCGGTGACCGTGTTCTCTGTGATGTTGAGGATCAGACCCCTCATCGAAACGACTCCTACTGTCGGTCACCCACCGCAGACACCCACTCGGGTGATGGTCCTCCGAGATGAGCGAGCTTCTTCGCGACGAGCTGCTGCTCGATGACCTGCTGTGACATGCCCGGGAGCGAGTGACGAGCCATCGCCCGGTAGAACCCGAAGTGCTGGATGTCGTCCCAGATTTCCGCAGTCCACCTGATGTCGTTTCCCGTGAACGGATAGATGACCTGCATCGCCTCGTGCATTGGAGGCTTCGCGTCAGGCTTTGCAGGCAGCGCACCAGTCGTCGGGGAGTTGTCGGGGTTGTCCGCGACCGTGGATCCGAGGTTGACCGTGGGATTCACATCAGCAGCCTCGGTGAACTCGACACCTTCCAGGTCGTCGTCGTCCTCTGGGAGGTCGTTCACGTCGAGGTAGATGTCGGTCTTGCTGTCGTAGTACCGGCCCTCCTTGGGGTCGTAGTACAGGATGCCCGACTTCTTGAACTTGAACGGACCCTCCATGCCCTTGATGGGCGGGTACTTGCTCTTGTCGATGGCGGGACCGTTGGAGTTCTTCGCCATGATCTTCTTGTACAGATCACGGTTCTTCGACTTCTTAGACTCGTCGAGGTTGTCCTCAACGCGAAGCATCTTCGCATCGGAGATCTTGTACTTCGCCGGGTTGTGGCCAGACTTACCAATAAGGAGGTTCTTCCCGTCAACACCGAGTACGGACCCGCGAGGTCCAATCTCGTTCCCGCGAGCATCTACCTGGACGACGACAGACCCGACATCGAACTTCTTCCCCTCGCGTCCTGTCCACCTGTTCCTCGACTCACCCAACGTGTCGGACTCTTCCTTATCGATCTTGTAGAAGCGGTAAAGCTCCTTCGGGAAGGAGCCGAGCTGGTCGACGCCATGCCCGTCGAGCCGCACGGTGACCACACCGTTGTCGGTGCTGTGGACGTAGCCAGAGGCAACAGTCCTTCCGAGCTTCGATGTCACTGCGACGTAGTGGCCTGGTTCGAGCGCAGGCTCTTCCGTGAGCACGCCCATCTGATCCTCAGCGAGAGGAGACAGGCGAGAAGCCAGCGAGGCCCAATCAGCAGGCAGGACTGTTTCCGGGATCAGATCAGGCATCGAAGCCTCCAGCGAAATCGATTTCGCTCAGTCGTAGTAGGGCATGGTGGACAGCTTGGCCTTCTTCGGTCCGAAGACCCTGATGGTCCAATACTGCTTGTGCCAAGCATGACAGAGGACGTGGACCCTCTTGGAATCCGGGCTGTCGGCCTCGATTGAGAAGTAGACCTTCTCGACCGCGTCCATCTTCTTTTCCTTGTAGTTGTACTCCTCCATCGTCGAGGTCTCACTGGACGACTTGACGATGTGGAAACCAGCAGCCTGGAGTACTTTCTTGAGCTTCGCGAAGGACGGCTTGCTGCCCTTCGTCTTCTTCCCCAGACCAACAAGCAACTCCTGAGTGCCCGAGTAGGGATTCGACCCTCCGTAACCACGAGCAGCGACAGCGTCACCAAACCCATTGGCCTTAGCTGCCTTCACCAAAGCATTACGAGCCTTCGTCGCGGAGTCCATGACCTTCGGCTTCGGAGTGCTGGACGCTTCGGTTAGGGAATTAATCAGTGCTCGCATCAGTCCTCCTCATGGGGTCGCAACCTGGGCGGGAGAAGTCTATCAGGCTCGAAACCTTCACGCCCACGCAGTTGGAGCTTCCAGTCGACGTGGTTGTTGCTCGTAAGTATAACACCAGACTGCTCGACCTTCTCCACATTGAACGCTCGATCACCATCAAAGAACGTGACCACGTCACCCTCCTGTGGAGCCCTGAATGCCGGGTCGTGCGCCTCAACGACGTTCGCCGTCCAGTGAGTGACCGTGATGACCATCTCAGCCGTGTAGGTCCGCTCGGTGCCCTCTGCGTCTACCTCCTGGTCGTAGTGTCCTTGAGCCTCCTCGAACTCCACGGTACAGGGGAACCTGTACGGGCCGCGCCAGATGTCCTTGGATGTGGGTTCCTGATAGGTCGGATCGAAATCCTGGCTCTTGTCGCGCTGGAAGTACTGGACCTTGGGGATGATGTTCCCCTCGGCATCGCGGCTCCCATCGGTTGGCGTGCCGATACCGGCAAGCTCATCGCCATACCCCGCTAGGAGATCACGATCAGCTTCGCAGTAGAGGTTCCATTCGCCACCCATCAGGGATCACACCAGGGCGCGAAGACGGTCGAGTGCGGGGATGAGGCCCGAAGGGGTAGAGCTGACCTCGGGGTAGAGGGGCTCGTCCTCCTCTTCCTTGTCGTCGTCATCGTCATCGTCGTCGTCATCGGGATCAGCGTCCTCGAAGAACACGCCCATCTCGTCAGCGGCATTCTCCCAGGCGTCCTCGAGACTCTCGGACCAGCCCTCACCGAAGATATCGCCCTCGGCACCTTCCTCGAAGTACATCACCATCCAGGCGTACCCAGCATCGGACTCGAAGACCTCTGCGGAACGGTCGTCGATAGACATCGACCAGACCTTGCCCTCGTCCTCGACCATCTCGTGCCCGAACTCGATGTCCTCACACTCGCGACGAATCGAACGACCCACAGAGCGGTCAGAGCGACCCTTGCGCCAGCCCTTGCCACCGGAGTGACCCTTGGACTTGAGTCCACGAGAGGTCACGTCAGCGTTGCCAGCGGCAGGCTTACCGGTGTGACAGAGGACATTCATCCCCTTCTTCCTGGCGGGTCGACCACAGACCGAGGGGGTTCGCACCCACTTCGGCTTGCCGTTCTTGCCTGCGCCCTTGAACTTGCTCTTGGACTTCTTCTCGTCACGCTTGCTGAACGACCCACCCTTCGCACCCGCCATCGCGTTCGCAGAGGTGAACTTCCCGTTCGAGGCGGCGTGGTACGGGTTGCCTCGACGGGCATCCTCATCGAGCTGTCGATCAAGCTCGAGATCGTCACCCACGAGGTCGTCGCGGTGACCAGCGAGCTGATGGAACTCACCCAGGGCGCGAGCCACATCGGGGTGGTCATCGACCTCTTCCAGATGCGTCACAGCGCGGCCCTGGAGATTGGATCGGACCTGCGTCGTGGTCATCCAGTCGGGCGGGAGATCCTCCGAAACCAGGCGACGAGAACTGACTTGCGCGGCACCGGTCATGTGATCCAACCCGAGGTTGGTCAGTCGCATGAGATGGTCTTCGTCGAGGGTCTTCGCCTGGGAACCGTTACCGGTGATCCCGAGCGAGAGCATTCCCTCGTCGCCAAGAGCGTCCCTGAGAGCTTCGTTGCTGATGTCCATGCTGCGCGCTCCGAAAGAGGGTCTTGAGGGGTAGTTGTAGCCCCTCAGACCCCTATTGGTCAACCAGTGATGAATCCAGGAGGTGGCACGAGGCGACCGACCTTTTCGTCGAGCATCGCCATTTCACCTTCTGCTGAACCGATGAGTTCGGCCCCGTTGAGGGACACCTTCCCACCAGCGGCAGGAATCTCTGAGTACTTCGACCGAATCCGACCAAGGATGAGCATCGCCGCCGCCACAGCGTACCTCCTGATGAGCATCTTGGCTGGCAGCGAAAGATAGTCGTACTCCACCTGATTCGACAGGTACCAGACGATGGCTGTCCCCGTCACGTCATCCGGTTGGACGATGAGCTTGCGCTGGTACGACTCCCATCTGCGATCCTTGTCCGAAGACAGGGTTCGCTGGGTCATGTCGAGGTACTGGAGGTGCTGGATGATGTTCGAGTTGAACCCACCCGCCCTGGTGCCGAATTGATAGAACTGGGCGTAGTAGAGATCTTCGAGACCCTCGATCTGCATCGCCAGCGGAAGCGACCCGGAGTAGACCTGTGGGAACGCGATGTCGATGACCATCTCGCAGTCATCCGGCATGTTGTACTCGCTCTGACCGGAGTACAGATCAAGCGTGGTTCTCCGCTCGATACCCATGTGGACAGCGATCCAGATCTCCGCGTCGAATGCCGCGTCTTCCAGAGCATCATCACTCAGCTCCACACATGCGGTGGGCCAGCCGAGCTGAACCTTCATGTGTTTGATGAGTGAGGCGTGTGTGACCTCTAGCCGCTGAGGCATCCGTACTCCCTACAGGTCGATCACTCCCCGACGGGGTCGGTGGGCTTCACGGACTCAGGCTTCTTGCGGGGCTTCCGAGTGCGCTTCTTCGCGGCAGGCTTGGGCTTGGGCTCGGGCTTGGGTCGACCCGCTGCGATTCCCTCATCGAGGAGGAAACCGGACAAGTTGGGGTCGATGTCCAGCACGGCGTCTGGGTCCGCAGAGGCCGCAGGAGCCTCGGAGAGGACTTCATCCTCGGCAGGGGGCACGTGGGCGTCGGAAGCGTCGGGGTCTGCGTCGGGCTCAGGAGAGTCCTCGACGGGTGTCTCATCGGACTCAATGGTGCGAGCATCGGCCTGGAGCGAATCCAGCGCGTCCTGCATGGCAGGGCTGGGGTCACCCGCTGTGTCGTCCGTCGCCTTCGGGGGCAGTGGCAGGACGTGAGATCCGTCGTCGGCGTCGTTCTCCTCGGCCACCACCAGAAGCTCTGCGAACAGCTCCTCGATTCGTTCGCCGGGAACTCCAGCCTCTTCGAGGACTCGTCGCGAATCCTGCGGGTTGTTGTACTCCAACATGGCACGAAGACCATCGGCGTCGATCTCCGCGAAGACACCACCCGGTGCGGGCTCATCCTCATCCTCATCCGAGAAGTTCACCTCGTCGACCGCGCCGCCATTCGGGTCCAGACCACGAACGGTGGGCTCTCCCTGGGCTCGTGACGCGGCGATGTTCGCGGCCACCTTCGCCACATGATCAGACTGGCCTTCGGGATCCACGTCGGTCTGCACCTCGACCCTGCTCACCGGTTCGTCACGCTCGACGAGGACACCCAGAGCCAGAAGCTCGTCTCGAATGCCCTGCGGGAACGGAGGACGCACCGGGCATACCAGGGAATCGAACTGGGCGTACTGCTCGCCCACGATGAGCTGATCCGGCTTTGTCACACGAAGGGCTGGGAAGCCTGTCGGGTTGAGTCCCACCACCTTTGGTCTGCGAGCGTTTCGCATGGCCCTCTTCTGGGAAGGGGTGAGCTGAAAGACGGGGGCGAGGAGCTTGTAACGCGACATCTGTGTCATCTCCAGAACTGGGGAGTCGTTCGATCTGACGAACTATAACGCAACAAGCCGCCCCCGGAAAGGGACGGCTTGCGCTGGGTCTGATTCTCGAGGCCCGGGGAGGTGAAATCGATTTCGCGATTACACCTCCCGGCTCACCGGCTTACAGGGAAGCGGTGGGCAGACCGGAGATCGCGATGGTCGCGTAGTACTCCGTGCGGAGCATCTTCTTGCTGTACCGGGTCCGCATTCCCTTGCGGAACGTGAAGTCATCCGGGTCCAGGAAGGTCGGAGTCACCTGGAGCGGGATGTACGGCGCGTACACCGCACCCGCGTCCATGAAGTTCCGGCCCTTGAGTCCCAGGAGCAGCGTCTTCGCGGCGGTCGCAGCCGAGAGGAAGGGGTCCTGGTAGACGGCCCACTTCTGCATCAGCGTTCCGACGCGCTGGATGCCGAAGTTCGAGGTCAGCGGGCCGTAGGTCGGTCCCTGCTGAGCGTCGGCGGGGCCGAACGGGCTGTTCGGGTTGCTCACGTAGGCAGGACGGTAGTCGCCATGCGTGGTGAGCTGCTCGAGCAGCGCGCAGACCTCCGGGGTCGTCACGATGAAGTTCGCCGGGGCGCGCTTGCTGTCCCGGTGAATCCGCGCCGAGAGGCCGGAGAGCAGCGTCAGCAGGTTGCGGACCGCGTCCAGCTCACGAGCCGAGTTCGTCGGGTTCGTGTACGTCCAGGTCGTCGAGATGCCCGCGTTGCTCACGAGCATGTCGATCAGCTCACGGTCGATCTCCAGGGCGATCTCGTTGGCGATGCCCGCGACCAGCTCGGCCTCGGCGTCGATGCCGTGGAACGCGCGCAGGTCGTCAGCGGCCTCGGCACTCCAGCGAGCCTTCAGCTTCCGCGTCTGAGCACGAACCTCGACCATCGTGAGGTTCAGTTCGACCTCGGGGATCTGCGAGTTCGACTCGGAGTTGTAGTAGTAGTTCGCCGTGATCGCCTGGTTGTTCGTCACCGCAGCGTTGAACGTGACCGAGACCTCGCCGGTCGTGTAGTTGACCGTGCCCGAGCCGCCCGCGTCGCCCGTCAGGACACCGCTGCCGTTGTCCGTGAAGATCTCGGTGCCGTCGGTGATGGTCACGGACCAGCCGTAGTCCGCGTCGAGTGGGCGAATCGGGGTCCACGCCAGGGTCTCGGACCAACTGGTGTCGACGCCGTCTCCGGTAGCCAGGCTCTCCTCGGCCACGTACTCGGCGCTGTACCACTCCGAGAAGGTCTCGATGAGGTTGTCACCCGAGGCGATGCCGCCCTTGGCGTTCGAGTGGACGTACTCGTAGAAGAACACGGCACCGATCGGCGCGGTCATGGGCTGGACGCTCATGATCTCGTGGGCGATCAGGTTGGGGAACACACGACGCAGAATCGGGAAGATGTACTTCGTGAAGCTGCCGACGCCCGACTGGAGCGTCTCTTCGTTCAGGGTCCGAAGGTGAGTCGTCTCGTTCTCGCAGAGAACGGCCGTCACGTTGGCCTTGTAGGTGTCGGTGATGCCCTCGAGAAGCTTGCCCCACTTGGTGCGGAGCTGCTTGGTGTAGGACTCGTCGGCGACCGTGCGGGTGCCGTTCTCGTGGAGCATTTCGCGGGCTTCCATAGCGTACCTCGTAGAAGTGTTGCCCCGTAGGGACTGATGGCTGGACTACTTCGAGTTAGCCGGAAGCCCCGGCGAGGGAAGCGGCCTCATCCAGGTCCACCTCGAAGCCCTCTGAGATCTTGATACCACTCGGACGGGACCTCTGTCCAGCTTCCTCAGCGAAATCGATTTCGCCACCTTCGAGACGAGCCTCCGCAGAACGACGCTTGCGTGCAGTGATTCGTTCCTGGATCTCGTTCTTTCCGTTGGTAGCGGGGATGCTCCGCTTGATGACCTTGTCGACCTTCGCCTCGCTGTCGAGACCCTCGCAGAGCGAGAGCATCTGAACAGCGTTGTCCATGCCAGCCACCTTGCGGGAAGCGTAGACCGCCACCTCTGCGATGTTCTGGGCAATCACGGCGATCGTGCGCTCGGTGTCAATCTCCTCACCCAGGGCGACAGCCTCCAGCAGCTTCTTCGACTTGCTGTCCAGAGCTGCATTTGCGGAATCCAGCTCCGATTCGAGGGCCGTGATGCGCTCAGCCTGCTCCTCACCGACGGCAGTCGTGTGCGAGGCGACCGTACCCATGGCCTCGAACGCAGCCTCCAAGCGAGCGTCGAGATCAACCTTCCCCTCGAGCTTGTCCAGGGGGCCGATGAGCTTGCGGATGGAGTCAGCCTTCGGGTGACCCGAGAGCTTCTCCGAGAGGTGCGCCTCAAGGACCGTGGAAGCTGCCGTGGCCTCAGCCTCTTCGTGTGCGAACTTCGCCGACGCGAGGTCGAAGTCCTTGCTCTTGAGGAGGTCAGACAGGGCCAGGTTGTCGCGGCGGGCCTGCTGGAGTGCAGGATCGTCCACACCCAGCGACGGCATGATCGGACGGAGCGCCGTGGCAACCTGCTCGAGGACCAGTCGAGAAGCAGCCACCTCGGGATCAGCGAGCATCTCTGCGCGAATGGTCTCCGTCAGCTCAGTGCGAAGCTCGACTCGTGCGTCCACCAATCCGTTGGCGACAACCTCAGTGAGGCGGTCGACCTCGGCGGTCTTCTGCTCGACATTGACCTTGGCCTCCTTGAGAGACTCACGATCGTGCTCCGCTGCCTCCAGGATCGTCGTCATGGTCGCAGCGTCGGGATTCACGAACCCGGCTCCCTTGAGTACGTCTTCGATGGATTCGTTCACGGGCAGACCTCCAGCCTTCATCCAGTCCTTGAGGACGTTGGTAGCGACCACTTCGCCGTTGTAGCCACTGACCATCACCTTGCCGTTGGCGTGAAGGCCGTGGAACTTGCTGTCCGACTTGTTGAACCAGAAGGCGTTCTTCCGGTCAGTCTTCGGCGGTGACAGGAAGATCTTCTCTCCCTTGTACTTCTCCGTGACAGAGATACGGACAAGTCGTCGAGCGAGGGTCTTGATGTCGTCGTCAGGAGCAACCACCAGGAGGTGACCACCCTGAATCTTCTTCGGCTTGCTGGAAGACTTCTCCTCCAGAGCAACGGCCCACTCGTTCTCGTCGAGCCAGTTGTCGGAGCCACCGAGATCGATGTCCTCCAGCGCATCCTCGTCCTCAGTCAGACGAAGAGCCTCAGACACCTGGGCACGCAGAGCGTCATCCTTGATGTCCTCCAGCGTGAAGGTGTCGATGTGGGCCGCTGCCTCGTTGAAGGCCGTGCGGAGTTCGTCGCGGTGTTCCTCGTCGATGGACTCGAGGAAGCTCTCGACCTGTGCCGATTCGGTCACCGTCGGGAAGGCGTTCTTCGAGGCGGGATTGTCGACCACGTCGTAGGTCTTTAGGACGTAGTCCTTCTGGACCTCGTCGATCCCCTCGACGGTGACGACGGAACCGCGACCACGACTAGACACGCCCAGCTCGCAACCGGCCTTCGCCAGCGCCTTGAGGATGTCTCCCATGGGAGTCGGCAACGGCTCAAGCGAGCCGAGAACTTCACCATCCTCGGTGATCGACAGTTCGGTGACGATGTGACTGACTCGCTTGAGCGAGGTCTTCCCGTCGGCGGGGTGATCCAGCTCACCGAAGAGACGACGCTTGCCCATCGACTCCTTGAGCCGATCGAAGTTGGGCTGCATCACCTTCTCGGAGTACAGCCGCTTGTTCGATGTGGGCTCGCTGCAATGGCCGAACGCACCCTTGATCAGGACTCGGCCCGTACTCTCCTCCAGGGAGAGACGGACAGGGTAGACATCAATGAGTTCCTGGAGATGCGGTGCGGTCATGTCGTGTCGTTCCTCGCTGAGATCTGGTCAGCCCTTCTTCCAGCGGAAGGAGCCTTTGAATGGCGTTTTGCTGATCGGGGAACGACCTTTGCGCTTGCCCTCGGGAGAGACCTTCCGTGCGGTCTTGTTCTTCCTCCCAGGGATCTTCGGGTCGTAGCCGATTAGCTCCAGCCTCCCACTCCGGTAGGCGGTCCGACGCTTCCTTGGAGCCTCGTCCAAGGGAGCGCCGGGCCTACCGTTCAGTCGTTTCCCTGGTCGTCGTCCTCTTCACCGGCCGGGACCATCTCGTAGCTCTCGAAGACCGTCAGCGCCTCATCGACGACCTGACCGAACTTCTGGAGTCGGGAGATGTGACCAGCGAGGTCCAGCTCACTTTCGACGAGGTTGTCGCAGGCTCCCGCCATGCTCTCCATACCCTCGGTCAGAGCCTCCGAGATGGGCCAGTCCTCGTCGTTGCCGTGATCCTCGAAGAAGATCGCCAGCGTGTCCATGGCGCGAGCCAACCGCTCGTAGCCCTCAGCGATCTGGGCAGCATGGCCATCCAGATCTCCGACGACCGGTGCGACCTCGGACTCACCGATGAGAGCGCGGATGCGGTCGATGGCGGAACCACCGGACTCATCCGACTCGGCGCGGGCACGGCGCTTCGCATGGCGACCGATCTGAGCCCGGTGGGTCTTGCGGTACTTGCGCTGCTTCATGTTCGAGGCACCACGGGTCCTGCGTCGCTCCATGGACGCCTTCCGACGCTCGGCACGAGGAATGAGCTTCTGGCGCACGTTCTTGAGCGAGCCGCCGACGAGCTTGCGGATGACCCGCGTTTGCTCCTCGAGCTGGTCGTCACCCTCGGTGATGGTTTCGGCGAGTTCCGCGCTCTTCGAGGTGACGAGGTCGAGAATCGACTCCTTGAGGTCGGCCTCGAACTGAGTGATGCCGCCGTCATCCTCCGTGTAGTCGATCTCGTCGTCATTGATCTCGGCGCGGACATCCGCGTAGACCGCTTCGACGATGGTCGTGACCTGCTCGTCGGTGAGGGTCGGAGCCTCGGACTCTTCCGCAGCGGCGGCGGCAGCGACCGCAGCAGCATCGACGGGGGTGGCAGGCGTCTCGACGGATTCGGTCATTCCCGCAAGTGAGAGGTCAATTCCACCCAGACCCAGTGCGTCGAGGTCCTCGGTGAGCGGGCGAACGGTTCGCTGTGGCGTAGTCATGTCTGGCTCCTGGAAGCGGTCGCGAGATCACTCGCGTAGGTGAAGGCCAAGGTGAAGTCCTCAAGGCCGTCAGCCAAAAGGTCATGGAATCTTGCCAGACGAGCCAGAGCCCCACCAGCAGCTTCCTCGCCCAAGATAGCGCGTCCGTCCCCTACAAGGAAGGCCGAGCTGGACTGGAGCGAGGTAAGGAACCCACGGATGTTGCTCTCGATCAGCCCATTGGCGGCATCGAGATACCCAGTGGGGGCAGCGATTGCCTCGTCGATCAAGGCACCAGCCTTATTGGCCAGCTCCTCGTATTTGTCGAGCACAGCACCCAGAGACTCGACCACGTCGGTGCGATATCGCTCTGGGTCGTCAGGGGCGTGCTTCGAGGCGAGGACCCGGAAACGTGTGTCAGGAAGCCCTGCGACGATCTCGGTCAACCGGCCATGTAGATGGGCTCGGATGTCGCGTTCATGCTCCGTGTAAACCTCAGACCACGAAGCACGTGATCGTCGGCTGTTCAGTCGGCGCATCATCCCGTCGACTGAGAGGGCATTCCCCTTGCTCACCGCCTCGTCGAGCTGGCGCAATCGATTTCGCTGGGAGGAGAGTTCATCACCTTGAGCCATAGAGGCGGCGATGGAACGGGCCTCGTCAAGTGCTTGAACACGGGCGGGAGTCATGTCGACTTCATACCACAGAGGGAATTTGGAAGCACCACTACGAACCGGACCGCTTGCGGAAGACTGGTCGGATGACTTCTGCCTCTTCACCTTCTGTCAGGTCTAGACGACGAGCACGGCGGGCCTTCATCGCACGATCAAGAGCGTCGAGACGACTCTCAGCCGTGTTCTTCTTGATGGGCTTTGCCTTCCCCTTCTTCGGGTTCGGTCGCTTGTCGCCAGTCCCTTTCTCCTTCGAGGACTCACCCGATTCGGCAGAAGGCGGCTTCGGCTTTGCCACAGGAGGTGGGGTAGCTCCACCCTCCTCATCAGGCATGGAACCGTCAGGGTTCAGCCCAAGCATCTCACTCTGCTGCTTCTGGATCTCTGTCTGATGCATTGCATCGTCTTCGGTGTCGTCCTTCTTCGCCTGCTTCATGTCTTCGATCTCGTCAACAGAGAAGTCGAAGATGTTCGCCAGGATCCAGTTCTTGTCGACGAAGGGCTCCATACGGGTAGCGAGGTCAGCTTGCGCGTTCCGCACTTCAATCTGGGCCAACTCAAAGATCGAGCTGGGAGATGCCATGTGGATGTCCCACTCCACCGACGACGGGTCGATGCCCAGAGCGGAGAGGTGAACCCTCATCACTTTGCGGAGACCGTTCTTCATCTCGCGCTGGATGCGGAGGATGGTCTTCGCAAATCGCACGTCTTGAGACGACAGCGAAGCTCGAGCCTCATCGCCAGCGTCAGACATGCCGATGTAGGCGGCAGGGATCTTGATGGCAGCGAGGATCTTCTGGCGGAAGTACTTGATGTCCTCCATGGACTGCCAGTCAGCTCCACTCAGGATGTCGATTCGTGTGGACTCCTTGCCTCCACGGGTAGGCACCCAGAAGTCCTCATCCTGGGCGAGGGGGTTGACCTTGAACTCGAGCTTGCCCTGAGCGTTGACGTACTTCTTCTTTTTGTGTCCACGACGAACGTCGTTGACGTAGGAGAGCGCCTGCTTCGGGTTCAGATCCCCGGTGTCGATGTAGTAGACGTACCGAGCGGGAGCCCGTGTCAGCTTGTAGAGCATCGCAGCGTCTTCGAGCAGTACGAGACGGCGAAAGACCCAACGGGCCGATTCAAGTACCGAGTGGCCGTAAATGGAACGCATCCACTTACCGCGAAGACGCCAATGGATCACTTCCCAGTCCTCGAACGGGACGATGTGTCGACCGGCCTCAGTAGCCTGGCCCAACTTCATCGCTCCCGATGCATCGAGGCTTACCGCGTCCTTGTTCAGGCGACCATCACCGTCGAGGAGCTTCTTGAACTCCTCGGGTGACATCCCCTTACCGGACGGGTCCTGGATGAATCCCATGAGACCGTTCTTGTAGTCCTCCATGCGCCGCACGGTGGCCGGAGGCATGAAGGCGAGTCCGATGACTCCCTTCCCCTCCGACACCAGCAGTTCGGCGTAGGCATTTCCGTACTTCGACAGCGTCCGAAAGATGCCCCAGAGATCTTCCTCGATACGGAGGGTCTGGTGGAGCAGCTCGGTGCCGATCGCTTTGACCCGCTCGTCTTCGGACGTGATCCAGACTGACTTGTTCCGAAGAACATCCTCCTGAGATGCGTCATCCGCGTAGATGTCGAGCGCAGTGTGTAGCTCGGGGAAGTCGTCCATCTCCTCGTAGTCGAGGAAGCGGGTCATGAGGTCGTTCTCGATGACCAAGTGGTCCGAGAGCCCCGCATACCCGTGGGCGTCGAACATGTTCCACGCTTGAGACGATCTGTCGTTCGTCGGACGGGAGGCACGGCGGATCTCTGCCGCTGCACGCTCCTTGTCCGTGTCGAGCATGTCCCGGACCTTCTTGCCGGAATCCCCGGAGAAGCCTTCTCGGATGTCGTTGATTCGGTCTCGGATCCAGCTCATTGATCAACCCGAGATGAAAGGCATGGGGACGTTTTGATGACCACCGGAGCCGACAGGCTTCTTGTTTCCATCGAGGACCCACGACGCATCATCATCCTCCACGCCAGGACCAGCCTGCGGCAACATCGGAAGCGGTGCTCGACCTGCGTGCCGCTTGAGTCCTTCTATGACTCCGGCCACAGCATCCGCCACATCCTTCGATCCGGCAAGTGGATGGTCCACCTTGCCCTTGAACGCATCATACTCCAGAGCCATGCACTCCTCAATGAAGGGCTGATAGTGGTAGACCTTCAACCGATCTTCGTAGAATGCCTGGCGTAGCGCGTTGTACCCGTCGGACGTTCGGTCCAGCGAGATGACCTCAGAGGTCACGCCTCGAGCCTTCATCTGCTGGATCATCTCCGCACTCTGGAAGGAGTCGCAGGAGAAGCTATTGACCGGGAATCCATGCTCCTGGAATGCATAGACCATCGCACGGATGTCGGGCAGGAAGATCTGTTCGCCAGCCGGTGGCCTCACGCGGAGCATGAAGTCGATCTGAACCTCGGGAGCGATGTCCGAATACTTCTCGCCGGTCGGGTCGCGCCTGATGACGGATTTCCACCGGACGATGTGTCCCATGGCAATACCCAGTGAGTCACCGGACAGCGCCACGTCGATGTGCAGATGGCGGTGGGCATTGGGTCGGGTCTTCGGTTCCCATACCAGTTCCTCGTATCCACCCTTGACCTTGCGCTTCTTCGCCTCGCAGATGTCTCCCCAACGGAAGTCACCAGGCTCACCATAGGTCCAGTCGTGGATGGTGAACGGGTGCTTGAGCGTCTCATCGGAGGCGTCGTAGATCTTCTCCTGTCGAATGATGAACTGGCTGATCGCCTCTACCGAAACACCAGCGACATCCCGCAGAGAACCATTGAGGTCGTTGTCGAAATCCTCTCGGTATTCCTCGGGGACTTTGACGATGTAGCTGCCAGTCTCCTTGAGGAAGATCTCCGACGGCATGTCGTCGTCCACCAGGATTTTCGACCGAGCCGTGGTGCCTCCGACCAGGACGTTGAACCACTTTCCGCTGAACGATGCCTTCGGCTTCACGTGCCAGGTGGCGTAGTCGAGCACGAACACCGACGGGTCGATCCGAGACTCTCGGACGCGCCTCTCTGTGAAGCTGTTCTTCACTGTCTTCGACGAGATGAGACAGAGCTTGCCTGGCAGCTTGCCGGTATGAGAGAAGCGCGACTTGATGCGACGGACGAGCGTCCTGTAGAGCTTGTCGGCCTTGTCGAATGCGGCAAGGTCCTTCCGACCCTCGGTGGTGCCCAGCTTCGCGGCCTTGTTCTTGCCGAGAAAGTTCACCTCATCGACGGCAGCTCCGAATAGGTTGGAGCCCAAGATGCGGTCGGTCGACCCGATGGAGGCCACGAACATGATGACGTTCTTCGGGAACACGTCTTCATAGGCCCGCTCCTTCCACGGGAACATCTCCTGGAAGTAGGGCGACAGACGTAGTGGCTCGATGACCTTCTGACGGAGGACCTTGCGAGTCTGCTCAAGGTTCTTCGAGATGAGAGCGAAATGGATTTCGCTGCCGGGGCTCAGGCCGAATGTCCGCTGAGGGTCTCGAAGGCATGAGATCTCGTAGAGCGTTCGAGCCACGATGAACGATGCGGCAGTGGACTTACCCCAGCCGATGGAACCGGCGAGGATGATCTCGCTGTAGTTCCCGTCGTCGAAGATCGAAATCAGGTCCTCTCGCAGCTTCGGGTAGAGCGACTTCCCAGGGATCCCCATGTAGTAGTCGTCGGTGAGGAACTGCCTCATCGAGACTGGTGCGCGCTCCCAGTGGGAGGCATGCAGAAGGGAGAGGAGCTGGTCTTCCCCATCCTCCATCTCGCCGAGGATAGCTAGAACCGTCTTCTGTTCATCTGCCGACAGATCAGCGAACTGCTGCTGCGCGATGGACTCAAGCTCGTGGACCGTGCGAACTGAGTTGGCACGTCCTTCGGTGAACTCGATCATCGGTTATCCAGTGGCCGTCTTCACAGGCACCGTCGCTTCAACCTTCTTTGCCTCTGCGGCCTCAAGCAAGCTCGAGACGACGTTGAGCACGCGGTTTCGCTTCCCGGGGTTCTCAAGCACCTGTGCGACGCGCTCACCGTATCTGGAGCGAACGTCATGCTTGAAGGTCGGGTCACCACGTCGATCGGCGTCACCACCGGAAGCGAGTCCCAAGGACTGCTTGATGGTCATCGAAGTGCGGAGAAGTTCTCCGGCGATACGGACCTCATTGCCCAGGCTCTTGTTGAGGATCTTGAGCTTCGACTCCAGTTCGTGGCCCATGACCACGCGGTTCTTCTGGATGGCGAAGATGGCGGCAAGTTCTTGAAGCTCGTCGAGACCAGAGTTGACCTCATCCTTTGCCTCAGCAACGAACTGAGGCTCCCTCGTAGCGATTAGCTCACGAGCGGACAGCGTCCGACGGTACGCACAGAGGGTCGCTGCGAGACTCCTCACGGGGATGTCTGTGTAGTCACCCTGTTCGTGCATCCATCGAGCTACGCGAGTCGGAGTCACACCAGCGAGAATGCGGTGCTTTGCCTCCGGGAAGCTAGCGAAGCCGTGGAGCTTGCCAAACGTCCCTGAACGCTTCTCGAATCTCGTGTCGGACATCTATCTCGTCTCCATCGTCTGGGTCGCCGTGGTTCAACATACCACGGACTGCGATGAGCTGCGAAATCGATTTCATCCGGCGAAGTTGAACGCACTCCACGCGGCGAGGAATCCCGCCAAGGCTGTGACGGCAGGGACGATGATGTGCTTGTACCGGAGCCTTGTGACCTCCAGCCCTTGAACGTCGAGGCGATCCTGTCTGTCCAGCTCCCTCTGTTTCAGGTCGTTGGCGCGCTTCTCCTCGGTCGCCATCTTCCCAATAGCCATCGAGCCAACCTCCATGATGGGCTTCCAGGCGTCGAGAATCTTCGCGGTGACTTCCTCAGCCGCCTTCGACTGCTCTTTCGCCTCGATCATCTCACGAACGACAGACAGGAGCGCGTCTTCAGTGCCGATTGCCTCAATGTGTCCTGCTAGGCGTTCGGCCTCAGCCGGATGATGTGTACGCACACGCTCAAGGGCAACTGCAACTTCCGACGGCTTCAAGCGGGACATTAGCTCTCCTTGGTCGTAGAGAGCCTAGCCAGGCAACGCCTCCGTAATAGCGGTCGTGGCCCCAACGAGACTCATGGCTGTGGCAAGAATACCGACAATACGACCGGCTGGCGATCGTAGAGGGCTGTACGTCTCTAACCACCCGCCAACATGGACGAATGACGACGGCCTTTCGCCTGGACTCGGTGAATCCTGAGTAATCTCGTCAGCTTTCGACACGAAGCTCACTTTTTCTTCGCCAGCGTGGATCTTCAGGAGTGCAGCTTCCCATTGAGCATGGCCAGGGAACGACGAGATGTTCATGCCGACGACCTCTCCAGGCTTGAGACCCACGGCCTCAAGAAGTCCACCTTCTGAAATGAGAACCTCGCCCTCAAGATCAGTCGCCCAGATAGCGACAGCACATTGGTCTACGACACGAACGAGTAGGGAGTGTCGCTGGAGCTGCTTTGAGAGAGCGTCTCTGTCGTGGTTCATTGTGGCTCCATCTGGATGGACTCCAGCCCGGGCAGTATATCCATGGACTGCCCAAATTCAGGACTATTGGACGAAAAGGCTTGCACTCACTTGTTCTTTGCGACCCAGTCGCTCATCAAGTTCCCAAACACCTTGTCGGCCTGCAAACCATTCTTCTTCACGATCGAGATGAGCGCCTCTGCGGCCTTCCAATCCGAAGCCTCCATCGTCAGATGAAGATGCTTCTTCCCGCCGAACGTGAACCACATGAAGTTCGAGTCGAGCGTGTCGCCGTACTCGTTGAAGATCTTGTTGAGCACGTTCGAGAGGTCGTCGACTGTCTTGACCTCCTTCGCGACCTTGTCGAACTCCTCAAGAGCCTTCTGCTTCTTCGCGTCATCACCGCCAGCACCGTCGAGAGCGGACTCGAGCTGCTTCCTAACGTCCTTTGTCATCAGGTGCCAGGCATCGTCGTCTGTCACAGCCATATGGCGCTGCATGTCGTCTGCGGAGTGCCTGTCGGCCAGGTCGTTGTAGAGCGCCATGAACTTCGCAGGATTGATGCTCCCCTTGAGCGAGTTGAGCCTCATGGTGACGAACTTCTGAAGGTCCTCGTCCTGCCACTTCTCATCGATCAGGACCAGAGCGTCAGCCGTCTCTTCGCCATTCACACGGAGAGCACGCCAGCGGTGTTCCCCTCCGATGATGCGGAAGCGCCCTGGTTCGCCCCACGGCACCACCTGGATCAGGTCGATGTACCCGACTCCGTCTCCATCGTCGTCCAGCTCCTCAGCGAGGATGTCGAACGTGGACTCACTCTGCTCGTTGGGGTTCCAAGGGTTCGGGTCGATCAGGTCGAGGTCCAGTTCGCGGATCTCATACTGCTTTGCCATCAGGGGCTCCAGGTGATCTGGATTGGGGTGAACAGCTCGGCGGCATAGGCACCCGCCTGGGAGCCGTGCAATCGATTTCGTCGGCCATGCTGCTCGAAGCCGTTCCCGAGAGCTAGTCGCGGCATCTCACTACTGTGGCATCGGATGGCTTCGAGCTTCATCGCGAGAACATCTTCACCAAAAGTTGCGAAGACGCAGCCAGGGAAAACGCCTCCGACGTTCAGCTTCGAGAGTGGAGGCTCCATCGACAGCACGTTCTTGTGGCGACGTGCTGCTGTGATCACCGTGCGCGAGGTGTTGGAGTGGTCAGAGTTCGAGTCACCAACCCAGTGGGTGATGATGAGATCTGGCTGGATCTCGTCGATGACTCTGTTCACATCGTGGATCGACTTCCGGTTGTACGGCACGGCCATATCGTCGAAGTCGAGAAACCGGACTGTCACACCACCAAGGACTTTAGCTGCGGCCCTTGACGAGCGACTCGCTGAGTCGTTGTCGCGCCAGACTCGTCCTTCGTGATCCGTCGATGGCGAGCCCGTCATGACCAGAGAGGTCACACTCGAGCCCTTCGCAATTATGGAGGCGACGAAGCCTCCGCAGCCGAGTTCCATATCGTCAGCATGAGCGCCCACCACGAGGATGGACTTCGCGCCCATCAGGACGGTCATTTGACTTCTACGAAGTGCGGTTCCGGCCCCTGGCAGTCGTCCACCCACCCGGCATGGATGAGAGCGTGCTTGAAGGTCATGTTCGTCCGACCGAAGTAGATGTGCTTCTTCGGTTCGATCCCGGAGTCCGTGTGCTTCTTGCACATCAGACAGAACTCGGTCCAAGTGAACTCTCTCTTGCCGGATCTCTCGATGGCGTCCATGCACAGTGAGACGGTCTGCTTCACGCTGGACAGCTCGGGCAGTACACCAGCCACGACGCCGACGCAGTGGTGATACAGACGCTCTCCACTTGTCGAGGCGCTGTTCAGCTCAACTACCCTGTCTCGGAACGTCTCCAGCGTCTCCTGCACGTCCTCGTCCCAATAGTGGTCGACGAGGTAGCGGAGCATGGTGCGAGCCTCAGCGACCGTGTCGTACTGCCACGGGTAGCCCTCGAGCAGAGGTTCGATGACCTTGCCCCTCGGCATCACCACAGCGAGCTTCATGAACATGTGCTCACGGAGTGAGAGACTGGATTCGTACCCCGGCTCCATCCTGAGCACGACATGGCATCGGGACGCCTCGCGGTAGAACTTCGTCTGACCACAGGGAATGTGCGCCTCATAAGGCACTCCGCGCTCTGTCAGTTCACCCAAGAGGACGCTGCTGAACTTCGCTGGTTTGCTTGGTGAAGTGATGACGAACTTGACCTGGCGTCCACCCTTGAAAACGCTCTCCATCTCCTCGAACACCTTCGCGGGTCGGTACCCGTGAGCGAAGCGCGAGCCATAGTTGATGAGCATCTCGTCCTTGGATCGGACACTCATGTGACCCGTGATCCGGTCCGTATCGATGCTGTTCGGAACGTCGTCGATGGAACGCTCGATGATCCGGTTCACCGCGCTCGGTCGCAGGTAGCGACGAGCAGCCTGGAGTCCGATCCGACGATCACGCGAGGACGGCCAGACCGTCTTTTGAGCCGAGAACCACCCGAGCACCTGAGCAAGCTCGAAGTCCTCCGAGGAATCCTGGTCCGACTCACGGCTCCTCACCAGTGCGTACTGGGAGAAGGTCATGATGGGGATCTCTGTCTCGTGGTGCCTGAGATGCTGGTTCATGAGCATCTTCACCCAGAACGCCACACGGGGCTTGTCGCAGAGGATGAGGTCGATGGGGGTGTCACCCCAATGGGAGTTGAACCGCTCGAACAGGTCGGACGGCACGAAGACCGCGTCGTTTCCCTGGAGTCTGATCGCCTTCACCGGGAAGGTCTCGACGCGAGGGTGGTCGATGTAGCCCAGGTTCTTCGTCGAGAACGGCGGGGCAGGTACCGGCCAGTGAATGAACACGTCGTTGTGCTGCTTCACCATGTTCATCAACAGGACGCGCATCGCATTGAAGATGCTGCACCCCTCGTAGTTGATGTTGCTGAAGAACGGGACGTAGAGGATTCTCATTTCCTCACCGCGACGTAGAGGTTCTCTTGCTCTTTCGGCTTGTGCAGGATGATCACGTCGAATCCCAGGACCTTGAGCGATTCGAGCAGGCGGGCAGGGTGGAACGCCTCGAACGCTCCTGAGTACAGAGCAGGATCCATGAGGTTGAATGCCAGAGAACGCTTCGCCCTCAAAGCTCCAGCGACGACGACCTCGTTGGCCATCTCCTCGCTCATCCACGTCAGTGTCCCGAACATGACCACATGGTCGTACAACGATCCCAGCGCATGATGAGGAAAAACACCGTGGACATGCGTGTGCTCCGGGTAGTTCTCGACGCAGTGTTCGTGGAACTCCTTTGCAGCCTCAACGCCGGTCACCTTCATGGTGATCCACTCCTTCTTGAGCCACTCCTGGAACAGGCCAAGACCCTCACCTACGTCTAGGAGGTCGCAGCCGTCTACCTGGACTCCACGTTCTCGGCAGGTCTCGAACCACTCGATGTAGAGCGATTCCACGCGGTCGAGGCTGGGCCAGCAGAGAGCGTCGAGGGTCTTGTCCCCACTGGCTGCTTTTTCGAGATAGGTCTCAAGGGTGACTGGCAAGTTCTCTCCGAAGTGCATCCAGCCCACCGTGGGCTATGACATCCAGCACGCTGGTTGAGACTTCGTGTCCGAGGAGATCAACGATTTCCTTCGGAACTTTCCAGTCCTGTTCCAGAAGCCTCACGCCCCTTCTCTTCCACTTGTCGTGGTCGATGTAAGCGTTGATGGCTGTGCCACCAGCATAGTAGGAACTGGCCCCGATGTTCAAGCACTGGTCGAGCATCCACCCACTTGGATCACCAGGGATCGGCGGTGCCACATCGACATCGTCGACGAAGGTCGTGCCTGTGAGACCGAGGATGTTGGAGCGGTGTCGCATCGAGTGGAGCCCGCATTGAGCCATAGAGCGCCCGTTTGTTGCTCTCAGCTCCACCTCGAGTAGTGCAAGGGCACCCTCGGCATCGGCGGTCTTCGGCCACTCGCTCTTGATGCGTCGCAGGATCTTGCCCATGGCGCGTTCATCGAGTTGGACGAACTTCTCGCGCAGCGGCACGCGACCGGAAGTGGTCGGAATCCGTATGGACGTTGGCACTCCGCGCAGAGTCACCCACAGGAGTGCCTGGTCAGATTTCCTCATGAACTGGGCAGACGACAGGACGATGAATGTCTTCACCCTGGCTGCTCGGTTCATGATGTGGAGTCGAGGAAACAGACACGGCTGATTCACCGTGCATGGGTTTCCACGGATCTTCGGAGTGGTCACTCGAACTCTCCCTTGTAGCAGTGGTCCCAGTTCACCTTGAGCTGGCCTTCGAGCTTCACGTCCTCCCACAGGAGATCAGTGGTTCCGTGCTGCTCCATCGCAAGGTACCGCCATAGCGTCCCTGCGTCACGTCCCGACCATCGCATGTCGAAGTCGGGCGGCATCGGCAGGTGCCAGTCCAGTTCACCAGCCGCCTTCCTCGCCTTGAAGATCCTGTTCCCCTGCATCGTGTGAGGATCGAAGACGTAGGTCTCGAAAATCGGGATATCTACGCGCCGCCCATGCTGGGCGGGGTGGAGGTGGTTGGAAGCGTCCTCGTCCCACTCGCCTGTGATGATCTGCGCGAGCAACAGGACTTCCTCGTGATGCTTCTTCGTCCGCAGTGATCGCACAGCGTCACGCCACTTCGGATCAACTCGCTCGCTCGCGATCTTCGAGAGCAGAGGTCGGATGAGGTCGCGGACCTCCTCAGAGCGGGGCAGGCAAGGACCGCTCGTCATCACGACCAGATCCATGAGCGTCTCATGGTCTCCGGCAGCGGCGGCATCCTTGATCACTTGTTCCGGGTCGTCTGGCCACTGGAACTCGGAGGACCAGGAATCGTATTTGCCATACCAGTTATGGCTTGCGACGACCTTGTACCACTTAGGGAAACAGATGCCGTGACCCTGGTCGACTTCCCAGTCCTTCGCCGACCGACACATGGCGATGACGATGTCACGGGTCTCGGCCTTGTCTCGGAACATCTGGAGGATGCGGACGTTCCGAGTCTCCTCAAACAGGATTCGACGGAGGTAGGTTCGTCCGCTTCCCTTTTTGCACTTGTCGGCCCAGGCGGCGAACGCGATGGAACGCTTGATGTTGCCTCGCCTTATCTCCTTGTGGAGCGCAGAGCGGACAAGGTAGCTCGTGCCGCGATGGGGGTTGTAAAACTGGAGGACTCGTGGCGGGACCTTCTTGCCGTTGTCCGTCCAAGACTGCGGACCTCCCAGGATGATTCGGCCGTCCGCAAGTTCGATGCGGTCTTTACGCTCGAACCCTAGTGTCGCTTGATTCATGAAGCCCTCTGATCGGCAACGGTGCGTCGTCGCTCGTAGACCTATGGTAGCACTATTGCGTTGTTCAGACAACGCGAAGGGCGGCGCAAGTCGCTAAACCTGCACCGCCCTCCGAGGTCATCATCCCGTCAATCCGGGGTCATTCGGTCTACGCCGAGAGCAGGCCGATCAAGGTCGGCTTCGAGTCCTTCGTCTTGCAGACGATCCCGCGCTCCTTGCAGAGAGCGACCAACTCCTTCTGGTTGAGGTCGCCGAGGTCATCACCTTCGACGGGGGCCTCGTCATCGGGGGCGACGGTCTCCTCATCGATGGTCGCTTCGCCGTCGGGCTCGTCGTCCGAAGCGAGCAGCTCGTCGAGGTTGGCCTCACCGTAGGGATAGGAGACACCGCCCTCTTCGATTCGCACCGCGATGATCTTCACGCCGAAGGTCTTCTCGATGGCGAGGAGTCGCGCGTCGAGCGACGAATCTCCGCTGGAGAGGTAGTCCTGGCAGATCAGGGTGAGCGCGTTGCCGTCCTTGTCGCTGTTCGCTTCGTCCTTGCACTTCTCGAGGGCCTGGTTGACGGTCGCGGTCTGGTCCTCGAAGAGCGAGAAGCCCATGCGCTTCGGCTTCTCTTCGTCCGTGGCCTCCTTGGCGACGGTGTCGGATCCGGTGTCCTCCTTGAGGAGCGCCTGAATCTGGGCGACGGACTTGCCCGCGATGATCTTCTTCCAGTGGGCGAAGTTCTCCGGGGTGACGCGCTTGACCAGCTCCTTGGCCTTGCTCCAGCCGAGGGCCTTGACCCACACCTGGATTTCCTCGTCCATCTTGCCGAAGTAGCCCGCGATGCGAACGAGGTACTGAGCCGTCCGCATCGTGTAGTTCAGCTCGCCGTCGATGTACGAGGCGAAGTCGTCGTAGCCCCACTCGGTGAAGAGGCTGTCGTCCCACACGCGGTGGAGCAGACTGGCGAGATCCCAGTAGCCGTTCTCGACGGCCTCCTTCGCGACGATGACCGCCTGACGAAGTTCGGTCTTCTCGATTTCGGTCATCTCGACCGCTTCGATTGCGTCAACGGACGCGAGGGGGGATTCATCGGACATTGCTGTGCCTCCGGGGGACCAGCCCCAAACAGGAAGTATTCGGAGTCACCGTCGAGTCAGAACGAGTCGCGGTGACGTGAAAGAACATTAACGCGGTTCAACTAGGGAGTCAATCCTAAACGCTGGATCGGTTCGTAGTTATTCAACCTGCTTTCTCAGAAAGAACCAGGGATTCCACGCGGATGGCAAGTCCCCTCTTCCATTTCATCAGAGAGCCTGTCGCGACGACATAACTGCCCTGGCTAAATGTCCCATCGCGAAATCGATTTCGCAGGTCCAAGATGGTCTCGACGTGGAACACGTTGATGGTCACCCACGTCTTGTCATCTCGACGATCGCCGCAGATGTCGAAGGAAAACCTCGGATCTCGACCGTCGATGTCCGAGTCTTCAAAGCGGCTCCCTACATTCCCGGAGTAGAGGGCTGTGTTCACGCCCTTCTTCATTCTCGGAACCCCTGCTGCGCGAGACATAGAACCAGAGCATCCCGGAGGTGCTCGTTCTTCGGCACGTTCTCCTTGCCGATCAACTCCTCGAGCGTCATTCGGATCCACTTCTTCGTTCGCGTAGCTCCCGTCTTACCAGGGAAGGTCGTCGGCGCACTTCCTCTGCCGAGACCCTTCTTCCTGGCGCTCTTCGGTGCCAGGACGATCGCGGTGATCTTGAAGACCAGATGGAGCTGCATGTAGATGCTGTAGTTGAGCCCACCCAGGTCGTAGTGACGGCTCCACTTAGAGGCGTAGGACGGGCCTTCGACAACGACGAAGTCTGGTTCGTGCTCTCGGATGAACTCGTTGACTGCCTGACAGATCTTGATGATCCGCAGGATGCTGTCCTTCACGTCGGAGCCCTTGGGGATGGAGTGACCCACGGTGAGTTCACCGAGGATCTTTCCGAAATCCCTCTGGTTGGGTCCGTGCTTGTACGCGAGGCATCCGGTGTTGGCGAGCGATGCGTCGATGCCTACGGTCTTCATTCCTCTTCCCCCTGCATCCTCTTGACGAGGCGCTCGATGTCTTCGACGGACAGATTGTCCAATGAGGCTTTGATGTCCTCAGCGACATCCCTCGAGTCCATCAGGTTCAGACCCCACCCACTGGTCTTGAGCTTGATGGAGGCTGAAACGTCCACATTCTCTGGGTTGGAGTCGTCATCCCAGGTCTGACCATGGAGGGTCATGAGGACCCTACCGCTCACGGCGTCTTCCTTCCGAAACAGGCCAGCATCATGGATTCCTTGTGCGAGATCGGGGCGAACCCGTCGTTGAGCTTCTCGATCATGTGCTCCTTCTTCATGAACGGAAGACACATCCCGTCGGACAGCGCGATGAGTGCGTAGAGGTTTCCCTTCTGGCCAATCACATGCCTGTACGCGATGACGTACCGGTTGTTGTGTGCGTCGGTGTCTGTGTTCACGACGAGCACGCCAGCGAGATCGTCAGTCTCTTCCCAGGTGATGATCATGGTTTCCTCCCGACGGGCTTCTTCTTCACGACCGGACCCACGCCACGGCTTGACGGCTTGAGCGAGATCGGATCGGCAGCCAGCTTCTCGAGCTTCGCTAAGACCTCCTCGTCCTCTTCTTGCTGCATCTGAGATACCGTCGCGTCGAACGAAAGATCCATCAGCTTCTCGCGCTCTGCCGCAGAAAGTGGCACCCCGAACTCCTTGAGGAACTGATCCGTTGGCTCGCCACCGAGTTCCTCACGGACCATCTCACGGTTGGGCTTCATACCGCTGAGCCATGCTCTGGCGAGTCGTTGGCATTCGATCACTGTGCGAGTCGTCATCAGTCAGTCTCCCAAGACGATGTCGAGCATCTCTTCGAGTGCCTTCTTCATGTCCTGCACCTCGTCTGGAGTGCAGTCGCGAAGGTTGTCCTTCTTCTTCGATGGCTTCTTGTCGAAGCAGAGGTAGCGCAGAGCGCAGCTTGTGGCCTTGCCCTTCGTGAAGGCCGAACAGACCTTACGTGGCGGGACGTAGCCCTGGCCGTAAGCCTTCTCGATCACCTGCCACCACGCGGTCAGGAACTTCCTGATCTTCGCCTGGACCTTCGGGTCGGATTCGACACGCCACTCGACGTAGCTGTACTTGAGCCCGTCCGTGTACTCGTTGTCGCCCTTTTTCATGTAGATGATGCGAGCGTGCTTGATGCCCGTCATCAGCATGTAGATCTGGACCTGTAGGACGTGATCCTTGAGAGGCTGACCGCCGAGGTAGGGGTCGATGGCATCCCACATCCATGTGGAGTCATGGCGCGTCTTGAACTCGAGAATCTCGAGTCCGTCTGGGTGGTCGTCGTGGGAGAAGTTGAGGCGGCTCCAGTCCAGGATCGCGTCAGGGTGACCCTTGATCATCCCGACGTGGTCGTAGGCATGCACCTCTTTGTACTGGAGCTGATGGGTCTTGCAGCCCATCTTCTCTGCGGCCTCTGCCATGGTCCAGAGCTTCGGACTTCCGTCGTCGTTGCTTCCTGTGAGCATGGAGTCTGGGCCTACCCACCAGCCGAGAAGGCCATCCTTCGCAATGAGCGGGAGGATGTTCTCCTGGTGCATCCAGTGATAGGCGTGACCTTTGGCGAAGAGGTACAGGAGTTCTGGCTTGATCTCCTCAATGCTCGTCTTCTTGTGGACGATCTTGAGCGCCTCCTTGCGGCCACATCTCTTTCCGAGCGATGAGGCACGGAAGTAGGTCGACGTGTCACCCGTCTTCGCTGGCGCGAATGGGATCTTCTCCTCGTCAGCTCTGAATCGAGCGTCGATGAGATCCCGGAAGGCCGCATGATCTGGTTTGTACCCAATCGAGGCACCTAGCATTCTCTCTCCTTGTCGAGGCACCGTGCCCCGTATCACAGCGGTGGTCTTTTCCGCGCGAGGCGACCAACCCCATCGAACACCCTCTCGACCTCAGCCCATTACAGGTAGGACGCGAATCCCGACGCTACGTCAGGAGACCTTGAGACGCTTCTGAACCAGCTCAGTGCGCCGGTAACGGTAGAGCACGACCTTGCAGTCGTCCGCGTGGCGGGAACCACCCGAGGGGTCGATGCCCTTCGGACCGTAGACCTTGTTCTTCCAGTGGCTCTTGAAGTCCGCGAGGTTCTTGAACCCGGCGTCCTTCGCGATCGACTCGGTGATGGCACGGAGAGTGGTCTCGACCGCGCCAATCACCTGGACCGAGATCGGAGACGGGTTCGTCTTGTCGATGACCAGCGGAACCTTCGCACCCTTCGGATAGTGGATCTTGGTGTGGGCGCGAATGATCAGCTTCGCCTGCTTTGTGTTGATCAGGACGATCTCGCGCTTGGTCATCAAAAGGGACATCTAGAACTCCGGGGTGGTCCAAAACCTGTTGGACAGTGAAAGCATTCTAACAGAGGCAGTCTTGTCACGAAATCGATTTCGTCAACTCACCGGAGGTGGGCGATCTCCTCAGACCTGGGGTACTCCCCGTCAGAGGTGGGCTCCTCATGCCAGAACGTCTCGGTCTTGCGAAGCAACCTCTTCATCGAGCGAGGGGTTCCCTTCGGCATCCACTCGGCGAATCGGAGGTGGATCCTCGCGTCATCCCCTCGATCCTCACGCTGTACGGCGGCATGGGCCGTGCCGATCGCGTAGTAGAAGAATCGCTTACCGATGAAGAAGTCGCGAACTTCCTCAATGCTGTCGAACAACCTCGACTCGCACTTGAGCACCTGGCTCGGCGGGTCAGGGTCAGGCTCAACATCCAGCATGCTGCCCTCGTCGGGCACCTCGGGGAGCGAGGACATGAACTCGAGGTCCTCGGCAGAGGTCCAGTGCCGGAACTCGGTGGAGTGAACAAGCACGATAGGCTCGCTGCACTCAAGGATCTCGGTGTCAGTCCCAGCCATGAGTGCTTGAAAATCTTCCACGGTCATGATGTCGGTCATTTGACGATCCCTCTTGCTTGCAGTTGGGCTCGGTACCACGCCTGAGCCTTCGGGTGGTTGTCCAGATTGTGCTTGTGCTCGAGACCCCACATGGGGAACTCGCGGCGCTTTTGGACAACCGACTTCGAGTCGGGTGACTGGACTGTCACAGTCCAATCTACATCCTTCGCGTGAGACTTGAGCAAACGGAACTCGGAGAGGTAGAAGTCGCTCTGGTGCAAACGACGGTGAACCACGGCGGCGGGGAGCAACTTCTCGTCCTGCCAGTCCATCGTGTAATCGGGGTCGAAGACCACGAAGCTCATCCACGCGATCTTGCCGAGCCCGCCCTTGATTCGCGCCTTCGCCATCGTCACCAGTGCTGACTTGATCGAGGCGTCCAGCTTCTCTGTCTGCGGAGGGTTCTCGATGAGCTGAGGCGAAATTCGGTCGGCCACGCTGATGTACTCGGCCATAACGGACTTGTACGCCTCGTAGACACGATCAACCTCGTCACCGGGAATGTGGGTCGAGGCGAGTTCTCGACGGCGATCTGTCATGGACGGGATGAGGGGCTTCAACATCTTAATTCTCCTGCGAACTGCGCGGGCACCATGCCCTGTGAGAGGTCTTGTGCGCCTTTGTGACGCTTCTTGATATCTGAGGGCGCGAGTGTGGGCGTTCCATACGTCGAGCCAGGAGAGGCGGACACAGACTGCGTGTGCAGCACTTTGAAACCCCAATGGTGCAAGGTTTCATTCACCACGCAGCTCCCGTAGTTCCTCTAGCAATGAGGCGAAGACGGTCTCGGGGACTGCCATCCACTGCTTCTCCGTAAATGGGTCCTTGATTCCTGGGATCTCAAAGGCGAATGCAGGGTCCTTCCCAACTGCCTTAGCCTCTCCACTGATCTTCTCGAGCCACTTCGCTGTAACCCGGATAGAGAGCGCGCCATCCTTTGCGGAAGGGAGGCGGCATTTGTTCTCGACCAGGAAATTCGCCGTCTTGACATCGCCCTTGTGTCTCTCAGTGGAGCCTGACCCTCGCTGGACTTCACCTCCGAGGCGTTTGGCAGTACGGGCCTCGTGTCGGTCGCTGGCGTCCTTTTTCTCATCGACGCCGCTTCTTTTTCGGTCGAGGGACCGACCTCCGCGCTTCTGCCTCGGATCGTTTTTCGTCTTCTGACTTCCAAGCGCCATCGGTGGTGATCCTCCTACATCCATCCTGGTCGATTGCGAGTCCACCCGAGCTAGGGCAGGTCTTCGCGTGGAGGATGCGGCCCATCGACACTCCTCCACCACTATCGGGTCCTTGAAACACCATGACGAACCCAGGGTTCACGTACAGGCGTTGACCGGTCCCTTGAAGATGCACTAGCTCGATGGGAGCCTCACACTTCGGACATCGTCGCAATCCGCTCAAGTCTGTCCTTCGGTGTTGGAGTAGACGATCTGGCGGATCTTCTTGACCGTCCTTCGCTTGATCGAGGGCTTGATCGAGAGAAGCGAGACGATGTGTGACTGCGCCGTGTAGTCCTTGCCCAGGAACTTGTACTTCGAGCCGACCTTCTCAACCATCCCCAGGGCCATCGCCGTCTTGAAGATGTAGTCGAGGTCGAGCACAGCACCCGCCTTGATGTCCTCATCATCCACCAGGGCCATTCGGAAGCTGCTGGTGCGGAACGGAGGCGAGGTCTTGTTCTTCCGGTTCTTCACGTTGACTCGGAGGGTGTAGGTCGTCTTGATGGCCTCGGAATCCTTGCCCGCGTTCATCGTGCCGTCCTTCCTCTCCTCCTTGTCGTTCGTGTAGTACTCGTTGATGATCGAGTAAGCGAACCTCTGTCCGTTGCCTCCCGGCATCGTGTTACCGGCGAAGGCGCTCATCGAGTGACGCCACTGCTGGACGATCATCATCGTGACGAGTCGACGACCAACCGTTCTCGCTCGCATGTCGGCAACAGAACCCACCCATCGACGCACAGCCTTGTTGATGAGCTGCGCCTGGATCCCTCGCTGGAGGTCCTCTGCGGAAGCATCGCGTTCGATCTTCGGGACCATTGCCGGGATCGAGTCCACGACGATCATGTCGACGGCTCCACCGATGATGTACTCATCCACGAGGTCGATGCACTGTTCGGCATACCCGGGGACCACCTGTTGGAACTGAGCAACGGGGCAGTGAGACTGGTACTCCTCGTCCCAGACGTAGGCATGGACGCCGTGTCGCTTGCCCCACTTGAGGTCGAGCGTGTTCTCGCAGTCCGCGTAGACGATGGTCGCGGCCTCAAAGCTGTTGGCGAGCAGGGATTCTTGTTCGAGCGCCCACTCAGCCTTCTGCTCCTTCTTCTGCTTGACGTTCCCTGTGAACTCCGGGAAGTCGGGAGTCCAAAGACCCTCCTTGAAACAGGAGCACTTCCCCACAACCGTGTAATACGGGACGAGGTTGTCGATCGGCTCACCTTCTGGTCCGAGCTTCTTGCCGATGACTGAGAGTACCGGCGCTCCTTCATCGTCGAGAAGTCGGGTAACTCCTACGTTGACAGCCTCGCGGTAGCAGCGAACGCACATCTTCTGGAGGTTGCCGATTGCCTTGAGACAGGCGGTCGTTTTCCCGCTGGATTCCCAGCCGACGACGCAGTTCATGTGCCCGACGGCCCAACCGCCATAGCCAGCACTGTTGCAGCCACAGATCACATCTTGAGATAGCGACCCCGTGGGGATTCGCGGGATGTCGACGATGATGCCCTTGCGGACGATCTCTTCGCCGTAGGTTTCGTTCACCTTCGTGTGCTGTGCGCGCAACAGGGCCAGCTTGTCGATGCTCATCTGTACTCCTCTACGAAATCGATTTCACAGACCGGCAGGGGCAGCGGACTTCGGAGCCCTCGCCTTTGCCACGGCCTTCTGGATGCGTGCCCCGAGGAAGTTGCTGATGTCCTTCCAGATCACCGCGAAGTCGTCAGGGTTGAACGTCTCGTTGACGCCGACCGACGGCTTGTCGAACTGCCAGTCGCCCAGGTTCAGGGTGAGCCCATATTCCATGTAGAGGCTCATACGGGGCATGGTTCCTTGGTACCACTTCAACCCGTTGACGAACTCGTCGATGCTCGGCTGATCCTGCGCCTTGAGGCCAGCCATCTCACGGGCGTGCATGTCGTTGGCGAGATCCTCGAGCCAGGAGAAGAGTTCTCCGCGCTCGCTACGTGGGACAAGGGCGCTCAGTCGGATTCCGACCTTCGCCATCTCGCTCTTCCCGAGGTCTGTGGTGCGATTGACTCCGACGCTGACCAACACATACGGGTCATCGACGTTGATCACCAGCGGCGGCAGATTCTTGAGATGTGTCGAACCGTCGACAAGGTTGAGTTCCTTGCCGTGGGTGACCGTATGGCTCTCCCAGTTGTGGCCCGCCTGAGCGGAAATCGTCTCACTGATCAGGTCGTCTACGACACTGTCGTCCATCATCTGGAACCTCCTCGTCGGGGCATCACACCCTCGTACCCATTGGAGATCACAGTATCATTCTACGTCACCCGTTGCAAGGGTTTGACGATTGTTCAGACAGGAACACCGGCTCTGCGCCATGCGTTGACGACGACCGTTCGGAACGCATCCTCGCCCTTCTTCGGCTTCGGAACCTGGGTCAGAGCGAGGACCACACCATCGATCATCGCCTGAGTGTAGAGGCGATATCCACCAGGGGTTCGGAACGGCGTCTCTGGGATCGTGTTGTGGGTCTGCCAGTAGTTGATCGTGCTGATGCTGCGATTGCAGCCCTCAGCGAGACGACGAGGTTGGAACGCCTCCACCATGACCTTGAGGACCTCAACCAGCACTGCGCCGTTGGTTCCGGTCGCTGACTTTCGACGGGCCTTCGAGTCCTGCTTCACGCGCTCGCGGTACTCCTCGTCGTTGTTGTAGC
>Ga0222671_1000020_pt1 | contig 150666 bp, 158 predicted proteins | sample AntAcemetagen797_FD_179849 | JGI IMG/M metagenome (GOLD analysis project Ga0222671, IMG submission 179849) | Saline water microbial communities from Ace Lake, Antarctica - #797 | ecosystem: Environmental > Aquatic > Non-marine Saline and Alkaline > Saline | place: Antarctica: Ace Lake... | reverse complement strand
GCGCGTGAACATATTACTATTGTGACACCTTATTTTTCACCTGGAAGTCGACTGCGACACTTATTGGTTAAAGCAAGTAAAAGGGGTGTGTCTATTAATGTTGTTATTCCTGCACGAACCGATCATATTGTTGCGCAACTGGCGCATATTTCCTATATACACTTTGCGAAAAAAGAAAATATTTCTATTGTTGCAAGCAAAAAAATGAATCATGCAAAAATTATATATATTGATAAATGGATTACCTTTGGGAGTAGTAACTTCGACAGATTAAGTCTTTTTTACAACAAAGAACTAAATATCCAAACAGAAGATCCTCAAATTATTTCTGACATAGAAGATGTTGCCATTGTTCCGTTCTTTAAAAACACAAAAGACTTTGCTGATGTAACAAAGTCTCAGTATCAAAATCGAGTAACTCGTTTTTGTCTTAGTATTATTGGATATTTGCTTCGACCGTTTATTTAGTCTCTTCTTCTAAATCTTCTTTAAGAGTCTCATTAACCTCTTCTGTTGCGATTACTTTTGCTTCAACAATAGCAACATCTGTTAGTTCAATTTTAACTCCTCCAAGTTTTTTAGCTACAACATTATAAATAAACGCTAAGCAAAGCGCCGAAATTGCCCCCATTGCTGCATATACTCCTGTTGCTGCAATCATTGCAACTAAGCCAAATAAAATAGCCCTACCAACTTCTCCTGCGATAATTCCAGGAACAATTATGGTAATTGCAAAAAACAATCCCGCAACAATACCTAAAAAACCGTATATTACGGTGAATAAAATAACTATCGATTTATAATCAATTTTTTTAATTTCTTTCATATGTCTACAAGTGTACCATCGCTTTTTAATTGGCTCACTAATCTTTTTCTACATGGTAACTTTTAAAGTCTTTGTTTAGTTGGTACACCTTAAATGCTTTAAGAATTCTAATAAAAGGAAGTACTGCCAAGTTCCCAATAAAGTGCGGTGCCAATAAAGAAACAATTACGAGAGCGTTAACACTAGAGTAGTGAAAAGAATTTTTTATTAGGCATGTATACGAATACTGATTGTAACGTAAACTCAATAAGAAAAAGCATTCCAAAAATAAGTCCGATGTCTTGCATTGCTGTCTTAAACCCTTCAGTAAGATGTACTAAATCAAGGTGTTTGTACACATCAAATAAAAGAAAGAATACTAAATATAAGATTTAAAATTAATAACCATTTACTTAATGGTTTTCACTGATTTCAAGTTCAAAAGAACGATTGATGGTTTGTAGTACGGTAAGTTTTTCTTTTGGAAATGGTATGGGTGTAGTATAACAAAGTCATGAAAACAAGCCTTAAAACATACTCAGTTCAAGAATTCAAAAAATATAAGAGTGAACATGATATTGAATATTGTGTTTATAAAACTTTGTATGGAATTACTCTCGTTGCTGTTATTGATAATTACGTTTGTTCGGTATTTTTTGGTTCAAATCAGAAAGAAGTTTTATATGAAATGAAGACTATTTGGAACAAACACAGATTTACAAAAAAATCATCGCAACTTCATGAGGATATTTTTTCGATAATTACAGCTACAAATAATAATTCCAATAAAATTATTCCACTATTGTTGTGCGGAACACCATTTCAATTAAAAGTTTGGGAAGCGCTACTTACAATTCCTAAAGGAAAAACAACAACGTATGCCGAAATTGCTAAAAAAATAAAAGCACCAAAAGCGGTTCGGGCTGTAGGTACAGCTATTGGAAAAAATAAAATTGGCTTTTTAGTTCCGTGCCACAGAGTTTTAAGGGGTGATGGTTCTGTTGGAGGGTACCGATGGGGAACAAAAATAAAGAACAATATGTTGCAGACAGAAATAGGGTGTAGTTATTGACAAATCAACTATATTATGCTAAATTCTTTCTGAATAAAAAGGCTTTAGTGTAATCTATTGCACAAGCTCCTTTACAATCGCGAACTCGCTTTATTGCTATTACGTATTTACGTTTTGGCAGTAAACAAAATCAACCACATATACCCACAAAGAAGTTATGATAGATTCAAAAATGACACAATCACAAAAAACTATTTTCCGACTCCAAAACTTAGGTTTTGTGTTTCAAGACTATGCACTTATCCCAGAACTAACTGCAGAAGAAAATGTAGCACTTCCACTTATAATGCAAAAAATACCTAAAATTGAGGCATATGCAAAAGCTCATGAAGTGTTGGCATCTGTTGGTTTAGAGGGGCGCCACACAAACTTACCTTCACAACTTTCTGGTGGAGAGCAACAGCGGGTTTCTATTGCACGTTCAATCGTGCATTCTCCCGCAATTATTTTTGCTGATGAACCAACAGCAAACCTCGACAAAGAGTCTGCAGACAATGTTATTCAAATTCTAAAAGATATTAGTAAGAAAAGTAATCAAACTATTGTAATGGTGACACATGAAGAAGAATACGGAAAAGTTGCTGATAGGATTATTTTTTTGGGGGATGGAAGAGTAGAGAAGTAGATGTATATAAAGCGAAAATTATTTCTCACTTTGTTTTTTGAACTTCTGCTTGCATTTGAAGTGAAGTAATTTCCGTATTGAAGTTTTCCTTTTGCAAAAAAAATACGTTGTCATAAGTTTTATTTTCTCTCTAAACTTATGACAAAACGGCTCACTTTAAAAGAAAAGAAGTATTAGAATCCCATATTCTCCATAATCTTCTGAACAGCTGGTTCATCCATCTCTTCTTCATCAAGATAATCAAGCAAGTAATCACGAATTTCTTCAGGGTCGGTGTTCATGCTGTCGTAAGGAAGTACGATATATGGCATCATAAATTTCTTTGATCGGAGAACAATTCTGTCGTCAACTTCTTCATCAATTACCCAAAAAGATTCTAGTGAAGAATAAGGGAACATGGTGTCGCCAGCTTGTATTCCACGCCGTGTAATTTTAAAAGTAATTACTTTTGGTTTTGAGTGTCCGTGTAGTAACGAAGTGAAGCCTGCGATAACAATAAGAATTGCCAGTACTATGTTTCCAAAGTATGTAGCTAAAATCGCTCCTGCAATTGTAATAATACCAATAATCCAAAACCAATCATTTGAGTGTTGATGATGGTGATGCTCGTGAGCTTGCCATTCAATTGAGTTAGTAGACCGTGCCATATATGTTTTATTTTATCACGTTCAATTTTTATTTTCTTTTGAAAGTTTTGAAATCTCTACCCAATATGTTTTCTACAATTTGGCTTCCTGTGACTGCAATAAGTAGTGTGCCAAAATAAATTCCCAGTAAATCTATTAAACTAAATGGTGTGCTTTTTAGGAATCCAAGAATAAGTGCGCTGTACCAAGACACAAAAGATATTGCCCCGCTTGCAAACGCAAGTCGACGTAGTTTTCTTGTTTTGGTTATATTTACTCCATTATCTTTCCATGAAATTTTCACTAAATTTGGTGAAATTACTAAACTTAAGAAAGCACCATTGGCGATAATAATTAACACAACAAGTGCCTTGAGGATGAATTTAGGGTTAGCTAACAGGGCTTCGCTTTGCGGTAAATATAAACCAACTCCAGTGAGCACAACAATAAATAATCCAAACCAAACAAACTCAGATGCACCTGCAAGAATTTTATTTTCTACTTTTGTAATTTTAAAATCTTTTAGGAATCTGAAGAATAACGTGTCAGACATTGTTGCTCCTCCAACTCCAAACACAAATCCAATAAGATGGCCAAATAAAATCAACATTTTATATTCAGCGAGAAGTGGAATAAGTTGGTGAGCATCAAGAGAGAGGGTGATCATAGTAAAAATGAAAATTGCTGTAGATAATGCAGCAGACATTAAGCACCATGAACACCAAGCTTTAATTAAAAATGCTTGTACAAAAGTTAAATATAATGAAAATAGAAATCCTCCAATGGTTATTCCTGCAACTACAAAAACAGATAGTGGAGTAGCTAAACTTGGTGCTGCAAGAAAGAGTAGATATACAGTGATTATAAATGAATAATACGCAGCTCCTAAAATTTCTAATCCAATACCAAAAAACTTCGAGAAATCGCTATTTATCACATCATGACAATTAGCACCAAGTGGACAAACAAGCGGCTGCTTCCGGTGTTTTTGTTTGTAAATACTAAACGTGATTGATAGTCCGATAATTGCAGAGACTAAAATTAAAATATAAAGAATAAGCATGGCTTTATTGTAACGTAAAATTGTGTTTATATAAAAATAAATGAACTATTTACTGTGTATTTTAAATCAAGCAGTTCTTGCAGAACTTGCAGAAAAAATTGGTGAAAAAATTCAGAGTGTTGAAGTTGGTAACAATCGTGATCACCAGAAAGGTATATCAGTTACTGCCGAGACAATCCTGAAAACTGAGTCTGTTCGAAAAAACAATACCCACTGTTTTGCTGTGCTTCATCATGGTAGATGGAGGTACGTAACCATCGAAGAGATTTTCTCATCAACAAGCGGTATTTAAATCGCTTTTTCTTTAAAACATTTGCTTCAGAGTCATTTTTTATATAGTATTGACCGCGGAGAGATGGCAGAGTGGTCGAATGCACTAGTCTTGAAAACTAGAGTGTCAGAAATGGCACCGAGGGTTCGAATCCCTCTCTCTCCGCATTGACAGCTAGCTGTGAAAACTATACACAAAACACACCTTTATATAAGGGTGTGTTTTGTGTATAGTTTTCACATGAACCACACTATCCCATTCACAAAACTATCTAAAGGAGATACCGACAAGGCTGGAGGGAAAGGTGCATCTTTGGGTGAAATGACACAGGCTGGTATTCCTGTGCCTTCTGGGTATGTTGTCTCTGCACAAACCTTCGAATACTTTCTTAAAGAAACAGATTTAATACAAGAAATAGATGCAATTTTAGATACAGTTGATCACAACACTATACATACAGTAGAAGATGCTTCTGCAAAAATTCAGGCACTTATTTTAAATGCACAAATACCAGAAGATATAAAAATAGAAATTGATTCTTCTTTTAATACACTTGATACAAAATTTGTCGCGGTGCGTTCGTCAGCAACTGCAGAGGATGGATTAGACCACGCATGGGCAGGACAACTAGATTCATATCTTAATGTTAAAAAAAACTCTGTGGTGGAACATGTACAAAAGTGTTGGGCATCACTTTTTACTCCAAGGGCAATATTTTATAGATTTGAAAAAGAACTACACACCACACATATTTCAGTTGCTGTTGTTGTTCAAAAAATGGTGAACTCTGATATTTCAGGGATCGCATTCTCTGTACATCCTGTTACAGAAAATCAAAATCAACTTATTATCGAAGCGGGGTTTGGTTTAGGTGAAGCTATTGTTTCAGGACAAATCACCCCCGATTCATATGTTGTTGAAAAAAAATGTGAAGCAACTAAAAATACAAATATATTAGACATTAATATCAATACACAAAACAAAGCTTTGTACCGAAAAGAAGGTGGAGGAAATGTCTGGAAAGAATTCACAGAAGCCGAAGGTTCAAAACGTGTTCTTTCAGAAGAGCAAATTAAAGAACTTTCAAACTTGATTATTAAGATTGAAGATCATTATAATCTTCCACAGGATATCGAGTGGGCGATGGAAGGCGGAGAGTTTTTTGTGGTGCAGAGTCGACCGATTACGACGTTGGGTGTGGAGGAAGATGCTATTGACCACAAAAAAGAGGTAATTAAAAAAGAGGACTGGTATCATTTAGGGAAATGGGACGGTGCAACTCTCGGAGCTGAAGTCTGGTTTCCGTATACGCAGATCACTAAAACTTTTATTGATGGAGACTTGAATGGCGGACTTGTCTATTTAAATGGTGATTTCTTTCTCTCGAGAAAAGATACAGAAATATATATTAAGGAAACATATAATCATGCAAAGAAGCATGATATTGACTATTTTAATAATTTAAAGAATATAATCGTTGAATATGCTGATAAATTAATTGAATATTCAGCTAAAGAAAAAGATATTATTGCCTTTCTAAAAAAACTCCAGGAATTCCTTGGATACTGGATGCCACTTAATAATATGGCAATTGGACTTGAAAAATACGTAAATGAAGTTGATTCCAATAATTTTGAATTGGCGACAGGGTCAACTTGTGAAAAATCTTGGACATTGCAACAGGTAGATGAAATGAGAGAAATTAAGTCTAAAATTGAAGGAAAGGTTTCATATAAAGATTTGACTGTTGATGAAAAAAAGACTGTTGATGATCATGTAAAAAAATATCAATGGAAAGGATCACATTTGTTTAGTGTGCATAATTTCAGCATGGAAGAATTGTTTGAGCAGATGCAGGACGGCGATTCTAATCAACAAGATAGGCTTCTTGAAAATCTTAACCTTGAAGTGCAGATGCTGGACATATTAGCTTTCGTTCGCTTTAGATGTGCTGAGGCGGCAAGTATGGCTGTATTTACTATGTATCCTATCTTTAAGAACGTAGCAGAGAAAAACAGTCTTACATATCAAGAACTACTCGAACACACTATTAACGAAATCGATACAGAAGATTTTAATAAAACACGTGCTCAAAATCGTATTGTAAACAAGGGCTTTATCTATGATGGTAATATTACAATCCTGAACGATCAAGAGATTGAGGAGTACAAGAGTATCTTACTTGCAAAAGAGGATGTTTCTGAAGTCCTTGAATTAAAAGGTCTTACTGCTCAAAAAGGAAAAGCTAGAGGTGTTGTTAAAATTATTAATAACAAAAATGATGTAGATGGATTTGAAGACGGAATGGTCTTAGTGTCTTATGAGACAACTCCTGATTTTGCTCAGATAATGAAAAAATCATCAGCCATTGTAACTAATTTTGGAGGCCTTACTTCTCATGCTGCTATTGTTGCTCGTGAGTTTAAAGTTCCGTGCATAGTTGGAACAAAACTGGCAACAGAAATTCTCAAAGATGGTGATGAAGTTGAGGTAGATGCAGATAATGGAATAGTAAGGATTTTAAACTCAAAACCTAAGCCAGAAAATTTTGTGAGAATGTTTGCTGGGAAATCTTTTGTGTATCTTTTAACAGATATATTTTTAACTTACTATAATTCTTTGGGAGTGCTATCTATTCAAGATAATAGTTCTTGGATGTCATTTCTTCCTAAAAAAACAGAAGAGGAAACTTTGGAAGAAGGAAAAGTGCTGTACGAATCTAAAGAAAGGTATCAAAAGTACAAAGAACAATTTGAAGATTATATTAAAAATTCATCACAATCTATTGAATTAATCTTAGAAAAAGATTCTGTATCTAAAAACGATTTGGAGCAATTCTTACTATTGGTCTCAGAACATTTTCAACATTATTCAAAAACAGAGTTTTTTTATACAGACAAAATAGATATAAAAAAGATGATACCGTCTATTAAAGAGTTTGATGAGCTTAAGCTAAATGGACGATCTCATCTAAATAAAATAATTTTTGAAGGGGACGGATACTTAAGAACACTAATTAAAAAACTTGAGAAACAGACTGAGGTTTCTGAAAGTAATTTACTTGCATATTCAAAAGATGAGTTAATTAAACTTATTGAAGATGGAGAAAGGGTTGAACTTGTGGCTTTAGAAAATAGAAAGACATTTTTTGCATCAAAAGATTTACTTTTATTTGGAAATGAATCTAAGAACTTAGTTGATGAATTTTTATCTTCATATAGAGAAGAATCAAATATTATTAAAGGTACCGTTGCTTATAATGGTAAGGTGACTGCTAAAGCACGAGTATTACTTCCAGACTTTGAGAAGTTTGATGAAATTAAAAAAGCAGTTGAAGAAATGGAACAGGGTGAAATATTAGTTGCAGAAACAACTTCTCCTGAAATTATTCAAGCATGCAAAAAAGCGTCAGCGATTATTACAAACCAAGGTGGAATGTTGTCTCATGCCGCAATCGTTGCCAGAGAACTTAAGATTCCTTGTATTATTGGAACCGACAGAGACGTAACAAGGAACATTAAGACAGGGGATGAATTAGAAGTAGATGCTGATAACGGGATTATTAAAGTAATAAAATAAATTATGGAAAAAGCTCCAACCAATAACGAAAGTAACGATCGAGATGACAGCGTTCACTTTACACGGCACAGCAAGTCTACTTATGGAACATATTCAAAAATTAATGCTTCAGAAAATCCAACAGGACCAGTAGACGTGGAAGATCAAGTTACTCCAGACTTGCCACCAGCTGGTGTTGATTTGGCAAATGAAAAGGCGGTAGAGTTATTGTCTCAATTTAATCCTGAAACAGATGCACTATTCTTTGTTTCAAGCAGTGAAGCCCGGGCACTAGAGACAGCGGCTATCTATAAAGGAATCGCCGAAGGTTCTAATTTTGAAATTGTATCACCTGAGAATGTTAGAGGTGATTTAGCTGAAAAGATTGGAGAGGGTGATATACGAGTTGTTGAAAATTTATCTTTGAACATTGAAAACACGTTAGTAAGTAGTGTATTTAATCCAGAAACACATTTAGGTGAAATTAATTGGGATGCTGTAGATAAGGAGACAAAAGATAAGTGGCAAGAAGCACGAGAGGTAATTAACGGAAATGACTTCGGTTCATGGGGAGCTAACTTTTTACATAATTCTGCTGAAGTAGCAAAAATATTTCCTGAAATAAAAGCAACAAAAGAATTGTATGAAACACAATTTAATAATTTAGTGCGACTTACAAAATTTGGTATGAAAAAAGCTGCCGAAGCTAATCATGAAAAGAATATTAAAATACTAGCTTTTGGGCATGAGAATTATATGGGGTATGCACTGCAAGAACATTTGGGTGAAGGATCTATTGGAAATTGCGAAACTGTTAGTATCGATTTTGATAATGAAAATCAGTTGCAGATGGAACGTCTATAGGAAATACAATATCTAAATCTCTGTAAAAGAATCATAGTAAAATTCTATGAATGAGAATGATTTATTTCTTTGTTAATCTAATCTCCCTACCCTCCAAAACCAACCCACTCTCCAAATTATTCAAAAACTCTCTCTTCTCATCTGCTTCACCTTCTTTCAAAATAAATTTTACATAATTTCGCACATCAACATCTTCAACTTTCACATCGGTATTGTTTCCCAATAATGTTTGTTGAAATTTCTTGAATCTCTTTACTTCATTTTGTATTTTAGTTTTTACACCACTCTTATTTAAGTCCATGTTATCAACTAACTTTTGAAGTTGTTTGATAAGTTCTATTTCGTTGATGTATTGGTTCTTGCAATTCTTATCCTTAGCTTTGGTACAACCGTAATAAACATGTCGGTTGTGGGTGCCGTCTTTTAATTTCTTAAATTTCTCTGTTGCAGATACTCCAGAACCACAAAGTCCACATTTCATTATCTTAGTGAACGCAAATTCAATGTTTTCTTTTCGCACAAGCTGTGACTGTTTTGTTTGTTGTTGTACTAAATCAAAAAGTTCTTTAGTGATAATTGGTTTATGCTTTCCCTGATACCAATTCCCAGACTTTCTTGGATACTCAAATACTCCGTAATAAAAAGTGTTTCCGAGGAGTCTATATATGTTTCCTAAAGATAAATGCTTCTTTCCAAGTGCTGTTCTAAAGTTTAAATCAAAACGAAGCCAATGATATATTTTTCTTCCTGACCATTTATCATAGGCAACCTTTTCAAACATTTGCTTAATAACTTCTACACGTTCAGGATCTAGATAACACTCGTTTTTTCTATCCATTGTCTTTTCTTTGAGAAAGCCGGTGGGAGGAACAGTGGGCCAGAGACCTAATTCACATCTTGCACGTAGTCCTCGTTTCACATTAATACCTCGATTATCATTTTCTAATTTTGCCTGTGAACATAGAATCATTAATAGAAATTTCTCATTTGGTGAATCAGAAAATGTTTGTCCATAGGTTCTGATTGAAAGTAATTTCTTTTGATCCATTAAATCGACCAGTGAACCAAGATCACCTGCATTTCTCGAAAGTCTGTCAGGCGCCCATGTGATAATTGCATTGAACTGTTCGTTTCTAATATCTTCAATAATTTCTCTATAAATTGGTCTATTGTCAGAATCTTTTGCAGATTTTGACTCACGCCTAATATCTACAATCTCAAGATTTTCTTTCTCAGCAATCTGAAGCATTTCATTTACTTGTGAATCAATAGACAAAGCTTGCCGTTCATCACTCTCAGTGCTTTTTCTGGCGTATAGAACATACTTTAGTTTTTCTTCCATATACTAATTAATGACAGAACCATTTCTTTTGCTAAGCAAAGCTGTCTACACGTTGCCAACAACTAAGCCTTAGCAAAGAGTCTATTAAGTGATAAAATGGCTTTTACAACTGAATACAGTCGGACCTAACCCTCGGGAATATTTCTCAAGGTATGGTGCAAACCCCGCTAGAGATCAAAGGACTCCTCGTCAGAGTCACTCTAGCGGGTCATATCTGGAAACGGGTATGGGTTTAGTCGAAAGACTGAATCGCAATGGCAAGGAGCCTTTTGATTACATTAGGTTTCTCGTTTAAAACCCGCTAGAAAATATGAACACGCAACAATCTCTTAACAGAGAAGATTTTAAATTATTAATTAAAGAACGAATCAAAAACTTTTGGGGATATGGAAATCTTGAAAGTGATATTTGGTTCGTAGGAATGGAAGAAGGATTTAATGAGAAGACAGAAGATTTATATAAACGCTTTAAGGCAACAGAAGGAAAACAAATTGCAGATGTATACGAAGATTTAAAAATTGATGCAGGTTCTGTAGAAATGTTTGAGCGAGGTGCGAATGCAAACAATACATATAAGCCACTGATTTTTATACAACTCTATTTGCAAAAGAAAATGGTTCCGACTTTGGAACAAATCAAAGCATTTCAAATGAAATCTTTTGGAAGAAAAAATAGTGACAATGCAGTTCTTGAACTTATGCCACTTCCATCTAAATCAGTTCGAAGTGAGGATTGGTTATACAAAGAAACTGATATTGAAGGATTAGAATCACGAAAAGAATATCTTGAAATATACAAGCCACTCCGTGTACAAGCACTCAAAGAACTGATACAAAAACACAAACCGAAACTCGTTCTTTTTTATTCCAAAACATATATGGAAGACTGGAAGAATATTGCAGACAGTGAGTACGTGGAACAAATTCCAGTTCTGTTGCAGACAGCAAAAAACCACGACACATTACTTGCCGTGGTTCCGCATCCTGTATCACAAGGTCGTTCAAATAATGACTGGGAAACTGTTGCTATTAAGTTAGACGAGTTACTAAATTAATCTTCCTTTTCTTCTTCCGTTTCTGTTGTAATTGTTCGTTTATCAGCATCGCTAATGATGATGTGAGTCACAGGTGAAAAAGTTGATTGAGGTTCTTTCTGACGTGGCTTGATATATCTTTTGTTGTTGTTATCAAGCCAATACTTAATTGCTGGCATATTACCACCTTTGATTTTCTCAATCAATTTTCCTTCAGCAAGATCAGCGATGGAATCACTTCCTTTGCTCATTGCTTCATCAAATCGTTCTTTGAAAGCTTCATCTTCAATGCACCATCTGTATATTGTGTTTCTTGCAATACCAACCATTTGGCAAGCGAGTGATACATTTGGCACTTTCTCGATTTGTTCTAAAAAAGGAATTTCTTTCCTACGACGCTTCATTGTTTCGAATAATATTAGCTTTCTTTCCTGTCAGTGCTTCAAATCGTTTGATAGCAAGGTCACAGAACACTGGTTCTATCTCAACGGCGAATACTCGTCGTTTCAATTTTTCTCCAGCCATAATCGTACTTCCTGAACCAGAGAAGCTGTCGATAATAATGTCACCCATTTTGGTACATCTCTTGATTGCTTTTTCATACACCTCAGGTGGCTTCATAGTGCTGTGTTCATACTCGTTACTTGAAAGTCGTTTCTCTGCCCAAACTGTTAGATGACTGTTAGCATCTTCCATGAGTTGATTTCCTGTTGTCATATTATCATTCATAACTTCGTTCAAATCGTTCACTCCTTTGTTTAAGCTCGGCTTTCCACGAACGCCGTAAGTACAAGGTTCATAGCATTTATTGAACGCAACTCCAGGTGTTGGATTTTGTCCGTTCTTGAGCCACAAACATACTCGCTTGTTGTTGATTCCAAGTTCTCGATACAAGACTTGAATCATCCAAATGTATATTTGGTCAGACCAATAGAATATATGTGCATCAGCTTTTGTTACAGCAAGTGCTGATTCCATACTTTGTTTCAGAAACGTTTTGTATTCTTCCTCAGGTTTACTGTCGTTAACTGTTCCTCCGTATGACTGCTTTCCTCCAATACCTTTGTTGTAGTCGATGGAGATGTTGTATATCGGATCACTCATAATCATCGATGCTTTTTCATTACCGAGTAGTTTCTGGAGTGTTTCTGCTTTTGTGCTGTCACCGCAAATCAGTCTATGTTTTCCAAGTTCGATAATGTCACCAATCTTCGTTGTTGGATTCTTTATCTTTTTTAACTCTTCCTCGACATCAAATTCTTCTTCTGTAACTTCTTTGTCCTCATCCCAGAAATTAGCAAGTTCAATATCTTCAAATCCTGCGTCTTGCAGAAGTTCAAATTCAAACTCTTTTAATAGTTCTATATCCCAGTCACCACCCAGCCTCTAAAAGCCTTATTTATATAGGGTTTTTAATATGTAGTAATATTACTTCAGAACCTTTATGTAACCTATTAAAACTACTTTAGTTTACATATATTTTTAATTTAAATATAATGAAAACATTATGAAAAGTAAGAATCTAGGAATTTTTATAGGACTTTTTGCTATTTTATTGGCATTTGTTTTGTTTAAGAATTGGCAAAAAAATACAATACCAGTAATCACTGATAATGAAACTCAAATTATCAAGCTTGGTTATATTATCTATCCACCATTATTATCTAAAAACGCTTCAACAGGGGAACTCTCAGGTGTCTCATACGACATAGTAGAAGCTGTTGCCAACAAGTTGAATATAGAAACAGAATGGACAGAAGAAGTGGGATGGGGGACAGCATTAGAAGGACTCAAAACAAACCGTTACGATGTTTTGGGGACTCAAATGTGGCCAAACAAAGAGCGTGAAGCTGTTGCTGACTTTTCTATAGCACCAATGAATAGTGTTCTTTATCTATATGTTCGTTCCGATGATAATAGATTTGATAATAATCTTAATGCTATTAATTCCTCTGAGGTTCGTATCAGTACCATAGATGGTGAGTTAGCTGTATTTATCGCTACAGAAGATTACCCAGAAGCCCAACTATTATCATTATCTCAACTATCGTCATATGCTGAAGTATTTTTGAATATTGTTCAAAATAAGGCTGATGTTGGATTTAATGAGCCGTCTGCTGTAAATGATTTTTTGGAATCTCAACCTGGAACAATAAAACAAGTTGGAAACGAACCTGTTAGGTCATTCGGAAATAGTTTTGCTTTCAAAAAAGGGAATACTAAATTTATGACTCAGTGGAACAGTGCTATTCAGGAGTTAATTATCTCTGGAGAAGTTGAAACAATTCTTCAAAAAAATGAAGTCTTAAATCATTACTCAGTTAATTAAATTATATGTTTGATATTTTATTACAAAATCATCAACTCTTTTTACAAGGACTTGGGACTACACTCAAGCTCCTTGTTTTCATAATGCTTATAGGTATTCCAGGTGGTATTCTCTTGGGTATTATTGGTGGTCGATATTTTAAATTTATAAATAGAATAGTTGAAGGATTAAAGTTTTTTACAAAAGTAGTGCCTGTCCTCGTTTTATTGTTTTGGCTTCACTATCCTTTTCAAGCATTACTCCAGGTGGTAATCGACCCTTTCTGGACTACGGTACTTGCTCTTGGTTTTGTGAATCTAATTTTCGTTGCTCATATTATTCAAAATGAACTGAAATTATTACCGAAAGAATATAGCGAATCAGGTCTCTCTTTAGGGATGTCTAAAAAACAAATTATTAAACATATTGAAGTGCCAATTTTATTAAGACGTGTTTTACCAAACATTGCACTGGGACAAGCTACGATGTTGGAGTATACATTGTTCGCAAGCCTTATTTCTGTTCCTGAGTTGTTTAGAGTCGCACAAACCGTAAATTCAATGGTTTACGACCCTGTCGCTGTCTACTCATTACTTGTTATCTTCTTCTTAATAATTCTTACTCCACTACATTTATTTATTAACTATTTCAAAAAGAAAAATACAATTTCCTATGTTTAAGATAAATAAATTAACAAAAGAATATACCTCATCTAATTTAGAGTATCGAGGCATCAAAGACATATCGTTGGAATTAAATGACAATGAAATTATTTGTATCCTAGGGAAAAGTGGTTCTGGTAAAAGTACACTTCTTCGTTCTATGGCTGGACTGGAATCATTAGACTCAGGTGAAATTTCTATAGATTCAGAAATCCAACATAGTTATGTTTCACAAGACTATACTCTATGGCCTCATATGACAGTTTTGGAAAATATGATTCTAGCTCCCTCATTAAGATTGGAAAAAAAAGATGATTTAATTACAGAAGCGAGAAGTTTATTGAAAAGATTTGAATTAGAAAGCTATGAAGGTTCATATCCTACTGATTTATCAGGAGGGCAAAGACAACGTGTTGCATTACTGAGGGCTGTAATGAATAAGCCTAAAATTCTTTTCCTTGATGAAATTACTTCAGCACTAGACCCAGAGTTAACAAAAGGAGTTCTGGACTTGATACGAGCCTTGTCAAAAGATGGTTATGCAATGTTTATTGTTACTCATCACGTCTCATTTGCTCTATCTGTTGCTGATAGAATTATCTTCTTAAAAGATGGAAAGCTTCTAGCTGATGAATCTTCTGCACAATTTTTTATGAATCAATCTAATAAGGAAATTCAATCATTCATATTAGACATTGCGAAAAGGGATGAGAATATTGAAATCTTCAAGGGAAGAGAGCAATTCCAGGCGTATCATTTAGGTCTTATGAAACGATTGCCTGAAGGCTCTACAATTTATGTCGCTGGAGCTGTTGGAGACCAATGGTATAACCCTATGGATGAGTTTTATCCAGTGTATGAAAAATTAAGAATAGAAAAGAAAATTACCTGGAAGATGGTTACTTATAGTGAAGGAGAAACTGAGCAAAGGTTAATTCAAGAAAATCCCGAATTAAATCATTTTAGAAGAATGCCACGTTCTATTCAAAATCCTGCCAATTACAATATATTTGAAGATACGGTTATTACTCAAATTTTTGAAGAAGAGCCTACAATTATACAAATTAAGAATAAAAATATTGCTGAAGCATATTTGAGGTTCTTTGAAGAGTTGTGGGAATTATCTAAATAAATATACTTATGGAAAAATTAGAAAACAATATGGATATTAAAAAAAGAGAAGATTTATTCAATACTGAAAATAAAATTGCTGAAGAGTATGATTTACTCAAATTGGCGATTCCACATCACGATGAATTTCAGGCTCAAGTTTCAGTTGAACTATCAAAGGAGTTTACTCAAGAATCTGAACCAAAGATTCTTGAGCTTGGTTCTGGTACTGGATTAACAACAATGGAAATAATTAAATCAATTCCTGGTGGAACAATTTCTTCTGTAGACCTTGAAGATGGAATGGTTCAACAGGCTAAGGAAAAGAATATTCCTGAGAATGTTGAATTTATTGTTCAAGACGCATTAGAGTATCTAAAAAATTCTCAAGAAAATACTTTTGATTCTGTAGTTACTGGTTATACTCTACATAATTTTGAGAATGATTTTAGAAATCAAATTCTTGAAGAAGTATATCGAGTTTTGAAACCAGGAGGTCTATTCATCAATGCTGATAAATTTGCATTAGATGATGAGATTGAATACAAAAAAATCTATGACGAACAAATTTCAATGTATGATGTTTATGATGCACTTGGTAAATCTGACTTGAAAAAAGAGTGGGTAGAGCACTACGCTGTTGATGACAAGGAAAATATCAGACTTGTGGAAGGTATCTTTAAGAACAAATTAAAAGAAATTGGATTTAGTTCTGTTGAAACAACGTATCGTGAAATGCTTGAAGCTGTGGTTACAGCAAAGAAGTAAACTAAACCTCAAGAAATTGAGGTTTTTCTTTTACATTTTCTCATATGTATCTATCTCAAGTCCTATTTCTTGCCATTTCAGAGTTCTGAACTCTTCCAGCCATTGACCAAGTTTGTTGCTGGCGATAAGGTACTGCTCGGATTCTTTCTTAGTTAGTTTTCTATTAGGAATACGTACATCAATTAGTTCTTCACCCCTGCCTAACAGTTGAAGTGCTTTAATTCTCTGATGTCCTGCAAGAATTTTTCCATCTCTTTCGATTGCAGGTATTTCTACTAAGTTGTATTTCTTCAAACTTTTCTTGATGTCAGACATCTGTTTGTCTGTAATAGTTCGAGGGTTAACTTCTTGGGGGATAAGATCATCCACCCGTTTTTGGACGGTCGTCCAGTTTAGTTTTTGCATAGTAAGTAGTGCCTTAGTTGTTAAGTATGGCTTCAGCAGTAGGCATACTCCACGGATGCTCTACTCTACTTGTTACTGAGATGAGTATATCATAACTTGTATAAAAAGTATAAATGGTGGTATAATAAATCCATCATGACGAATAAACTCCTTGAGAAGGATAAAAAAGTTTTTTCCTTTATCAAACAGAAGATTATTAACAATGGTAAAAACCCAACACTAAAGGAAATAAACAAAATAACCGGTGGTCAGTCTCCTCGTTCAGCAAGTCTTGTTGTAGATAGACTTGTGAAAGCAAGACTAATAAAGAGAGCAGGTAGAGGCGAAATAATTCTATTAAACGAGAATCATGACAATTCTGTCAGTACTCGAGAAATACCACTGATTGGAAATGTTTCTTGTGGAGGTCCATCATATGCAGAACAGAACATTCAAGATTATTTATCTATATCAACAAATATTGCTAAAACAGGATTTAATTATTTCTTGCTTCGGGCGACTGGTGATTCAATGAATAAGGCAGGGATTAATTCTGGAGATTTGTTACTTGTTAGAGAGCAGTCAACTGCAGAGAATGGTGAAAAGATTGTAGCTTTGATTGATGATGAGGCGACAGTAAAGTTTTTCGAGAAGAAAGATAATTACATCGTCTTACGTCCTAGTTCTACTAATAAAAACCACAAGCCAATCGTATTAACAGAAAATTGTCAGATTCAAGGTGTTGTACAAGAGGTACTACCTGCTGACCTAACTATATAAAGACTTATGTCTAGAAAAAGAATAACAGTAACAAATGAAAGCAATTCGGGACGGAATCAGAAATTTCATGATAATTATAATGGTAAAGATATGTCACGAGCCCAATTTGTAAAAGAAATTGAGTGTGATAATTACGATAACTATCACGTAAGAAAAATTAATGGCTTAAAAACTCCAGTTTCAAATCCAGATGGAAAGGAGAGTAATAACTTAGATTAATATGGAGCCTACAGAAATTACAAAACTAATCGCAGAGGACTGGGTTATTTCAATGATTAAGTCATTTGCTCTTGGATTTGTGTCAGCCCTAGTTCTTTTAATTATTTTTCTGCGAAGAGAACTTATCTTAAGTAAAAAGCTTAGAAAGAAAGTTTTTTTAATTGGATCAAGCTCTGATCAAGCTAAAAAGATTAAGGACATATTGGGAGAAAGTATTTTTAAATATACAGATGAGACTGGTGACTTAGGTGCAATTGACAAAATCAATCCTGAGGAGTGTTTACTAATCGGATTGGTCTATTTTGAGCATGATCCACAAATGGATCGCATTCTAGAAGTGGCAAGAGATAATCAATTACCACTCATCGTGTATTGTGGTGGAAATTCTAGATTAGGAGGCGACTTTAAAGAAAAACTTGATCAATATCGTTGGTTTGATATGTGTCAAACACCTTATCGGTTTGTATCTATAGCCTTTTCTGCAATTACCGCAAATCGTCACGATTCATTATTAAATTCAATAAAACAAATATGGAAAAAGAAGAATTAAATCAAATAGTAGCAAGTTACGTCTATGAAAACATAACACCTTTGAAAAACCAAAGGATCAGAATTAAGAAGCTCTACAGGGAGTTGAGAGATTTTCTAGACGAAAATAAATGTTTTCAGACAGGATCTTATGCTCGCCATACGTCTATACGTCCTGTGAATGATCTAGATGTGTTCTATCTTTATAAGGACACAACTTCAACCGATTATATTGGAGATTCACTCTCTGAATTGCATAAAAATATTAAGGAGAATTTTGGATCAGTATGTTCAGAGGAATTTGAAACAGAAATCCAAACACATTCAGTTAAAATCCAATTCCCAGATGGTTTTTCAATTGATGTCGTTCCTGCAATTGAAACTGGAAAGGTTACGTCCGATTTAGATACTCCGATCTATAAAGTACCTGTAGAAGATACTGGAGAATGGGTACTTTCTGATCCAAAGGGGTACAAAGAAATAACTAAGACAACCGATGAAATTTCAGATCAGAATTTCCGACGGGCAGTAAAGTTGATTAAGGGGTGCAGGAAATCATGCAAAGAGTACGATGACGACTTCAAATTAAAGTCATTCCATATCGAACAAATTCTAACCGAGACCTTTAAGGAAGATGAGAAGATATCTTTAATAGATTCAGTTAAAAAATTCTACACAGAGATGCCGGCAAATTTACTAAGTGCAAGATTTATAGACCGAGCAGATAACTCTATTTACACAGATAGATACGTCGATGAGCTTACACCAGTAGAGAGAGATCAAATTATTAACTGGTCGAAAAATAAATTGAGTCAGGTTGTTGGTTTGGAGTCGACATCAGACAAAGAAGAAGCCGAGGCGAAACTGGTTGAGATATTATCTTGTTCTTCATCAGATTTTGAAGATAAGTCAGTAGTACAAAATAATAATTCCAGCTCCTTCACTCCTTCTGGACAACACTTAGTATCTTAGTATGTATGATGAAATCTGTTTTACTTCATATTATGACAATAGCGAGAGGAAATTTTACACTCTTGCTGATAAATATGGTGGTGCTATAGATGAAAAGTATCTAATTAAAGATTGCTATGAGGTTGGTATCGCTGAGGACTCTAAGACAGGAGAATTCGTCGCCATTGAAAAAGAAAGGATCAAAGAGTTTGCAAAACAAAATAGGGTAGCCACTACTGATTTACATGTGAATCCTTTTGGGGATTTATGTTTATCTCCGAAAAATACGAAACATTACAAGGAAAACTGTAGAGATGAGAATCTTTTTAAGAAAAAGCTTTTAATCCCTTTTTTATACTCACACAGCTTTTTTGAATTACATAAGAAAAGACCTTGGCCCGACTATGGACATAACCACTTAGGATATCTCGAAGCCTATTACCGAGGGAAAACACCAGATTCAAAGGACGGAACAATCGACACTATTTTTTATTTAAAAGATAGTGGATTTCCGATCAGGAAACTAAGTGACCCAAAAGAATTAGAATTACTTAAATCTGAAGGTGAAGAAGCTTTCAACGGAGCTATAAAGCTTAACGAAGATATTGATAAATATGGCCTGAATAAATATTTAACATGAGGACAGAATTAACCAAAGAGCGGATCCAAGAAATGAAAGACCTCTTGGAAAAAGAACATGAAAGGGAGTTTACTTGGGAAGAGGCATCCGACGCCGCATATCGCTTAGCTGGACTAGTAGATATATGTTTTGACTCTTGGAAGGAAGATTGTCGTAGAAAAAAGAAACTTGAAGAATCGCCCAAAGGATTCCATTTAGATGGCGTTGGCTATACCTGTTTAATTTGTGGGAACTCCTGCTCTAATGAAGAATCCTGGTATGACAAATGGGGTATAAAATGTCTCGTTTGTCAGAAAGCCATAGACAAAAATATCATCCCTATTTCATGTGCAAAGTTTAAAGACAGGTGGTACTCCAAATATGACCTAGAAAGCCGTTTTAACATCAAATACCACGCCCTAAAGCGACTCATGAAAGAAGGTGTTCTAAGTCCTCGCATCGTTCTAAATTCAACTGGTAAGCCACATACATATCTTTTCTTGATCAAAGATCACAAAGACACATTGCCTCCTAAGAAACTAACAGAATCTAAAATGATTAAGGAAACCAAAGACGGAAAGGATTGGTATCACTCAGAACCTTGGTATAGATTCGTTGATCCACACAAACATTTAAAGGAGTATAAAATCATGGATTATTTACAAGTTATTAAAGAAGAAAATGCAAAATAACTCCCATATGGAAGAAAAAGAAAAACGGATTGAACGTTTTGAGAAAGGACAACCAATTGAGATTATTGAAACCCTTATACAATCAATCCCAAATTTCTTTAATAATGAAATAGAACTAACTGTTCAAAATGATAATTATCAGACATCACTAATGGTTATGGGTGTTCATGCAGTGGCACTAACAATTTCTGAAGGACTTTTTGGGAAAAAAGGGTCTGAGGGATATAAATTATTCCTTGAGAAATTCATGGACGGAGATACACCAGACACAAAGTTTTCTACCATTGCTGAAACTATTCATAAATGGAGAAATGTGGTTGCTCACCAGTGGATTGGATCAATTGGACACTCAATTGGGTATGATTATGACATGTCTCTTGGTTGGGAAAAAAGAGGTGAAGTTATATTCATTAATCCACGAATTTATTGTGAACATTATCTACGTGGATGGAAACGTATCTATCGTTATCAGAAAATAATGACCCCCTCAGAGCTTCAGTTGGCTCACGATAGGCTACTCAAAAAGTTCATAGAGAACTAAGTGTTTTAGAGAAGTTAAAGTGACACACCTCTGTAACTTTTCTAAAAACTAATAAATCTGTCACTTTTGTCACTTTTTGAAAAAAGATAAGGTGCTGTTAGAACTATAAATTGTTAGAATAAAAAACATTGAAAATCCCTTGCAGGTCTTGACCGACCACGGTTCCAGCCCGAGGTAGCCCGCAGAAACAGCTAGCACGAGACACTATGTTTCGTGCTAGCTTTAGTTTAATGAATTTAATCTAGCTTCAATTTTATCAATCAATTCTTCGGTATTAACTCTCAATCCTTTGTCGTGCCATTTTTCTTTCCTTGATGTTAGCTGGGAAGGTTTTACAGATGGCCCCCACTCCTCAGAAGCCCCAAATGAGTAAATGTCACCTTCTTCGGTGTGCTCTATAAGTTTGTTTCTGACCATTTTTACAGATATGAAATCAGATTTAGGCTTTTTGCAGATGGTTTGCTCAATTAAGTCCCACAGCTTACTAGCATTGAAATAAAAATTTTCTAACTCTCTAGCTATTTCTTTCTTAAGTATAGTCATCTCAGCGCTTGTTTCTTTTTGATCATCGTCAGGAATGAAAGAACTTACGTCAGATTTACTCATTAGCTTTACAGGTACATTTGGATTCGCTCTGTTTAATTTTATACTTGATATTGCTTTACCTTGTTGTATGAAAGTCATCACTCCTGTTTGTTCGTCAAAATCAACCTCTGTTTTCATTGGATCGATAGCCAAGTACTCTTTATTTAGCTCCATTAATTTAGAGTATTGCGACTCCACAGAGTTCAAGCGAGTAGTGACTTCTTTAAATGTGTTTGTGTGTAAAGCGTATTCAAGAGTCTTGATTGTGGGAATAACACTTAGTATCTTGTCTTTCATCCATACAGTATACGAAATGAAACAATGATTAAACAATTGCGCTCGAGACACTATCAAGCCAGAATCCGAAAGCATCTAAATCGAACAAGCCACTCTTGCCCGACAACGGTTCCAGCCCGAGGAAGCCCGCATTGACAGCTAGCTGTTAATACTATGTAATACTAGTGCCAACAGCTAGCTGTGGGAAGTATAAAAACAAAACACACCTTTAAATAGAGGTGTGTTTTGTGTATAGTTTCGGTATGAAAAAATTTCTAATTACGCTAATTATCATCCTGGCAGTTGTTGCTGGCTTTTATTATTTCTCAGAAGCAAGTACTAGTAATTCATCAAGATCATATAGTGAAACAGAACCTGGTTTTGATGCCGAACCACACGCACTGTTGCCTGATATTACAGTTGGTGCACCAGCAAAATATACCATTTCGGAATTACAAAACTGGGTGCGCCCTGAAGGTCCGTTAAAAGTAGGAATTCAGGTTGGTCATTGGAAAAATGAAACAATGCCTGAGGAATTAGCTAATCTTGAGCGGAACACTGGTGCAACATGGAATGGTATGACTGAAAGTGAAGTGGTGCTCGTTATTAGTGAGCTTGTCCAGGCAAGACTGCAGGTAGCTGGAATTCAGGCAGAATTACTTCCTGCAGCAGTGCCACCAGGATATATTGCTGATGCATTCCTGTCTGTTCATGCCGATGGTAATAAAGATGAAACTATAAACGGTTTTAAGTTTTCTGCACCTCGACGTGATTACGCAAGAACTTCACAAGCATTGGTAGACATCATGTACGAAACATATGCCGCTGCAACCGGGCTTCGTGTCGATTCTTCTATTACCAGAAGAATGACATCGTATTATGCGTTTAATTGGCCACGATATGAATATGCAATACATCCATTTACTCCAGCAATAATTATCGAAACAGGTTTTTTAACAAGTCCTGTTGATAGAGCAATTATTGTAAATGAGCCAGAGCGAGCAGCACAAGGAATTGCAGATGCAGTACTACAATTTTTACAAACTGAGAATGTTGAGCGTGCGCCACTTCCAACCAAATTTACACCGCAACCAAAGCTGCCAATTACAGGTGAAGTTGTATGTGCTCCGCTTCGTACAGAACGGCAAGCTTCTAGAAACGAATACGATTGTGCTCCAAGTTTAATTGATCCGCGAGGGTATATTTATTTATTGCCAAACCATTCGAGTAGTACAATTGCTGTCGGTTCTAGTTTTACTGCAAACGGTCAGTATATGCCAATTCAGAATTTAGGCACATATTTTTGGTTTCCATATCAGGTTGAAGGAATTATTGTAGATCCGGCACTGCCGATGGACGATAGTTGGTTTTTGCGATAGGTGTTTTTTGTATTTTTGTTTTACATAAAAAGTGTAATAAAAATAAGTTTCACTTGTAGTACTATATATAAAATACTTATGAAAAAATTTACAAAACTATTTGCATCACTTAAAAATATAAAACGTCGATATAAAATAATTGCAATACTCGTTATTGCTATTGGACTTATTTTTATTATGAGAAGTGGTGAAGATGAAACCACAGCAACATTTGCGGTTGTTGAAGAGGTTTCACGTGGTGAAGTTTCATCAGGAATTCAAACTACTGGAACTATTGTTGCTGCACAAAAACTCGATCTGAATGTATATAAGCAGGTTAAACGCATTGAAGCAGTCAATGTTGTAAATGGCGGGAGTGTTGTTGCTGGTGACGTAATTCTTGCATTTGATAAGAGTAGTGCGAACGTAGGTGCACAATCGACACAAGTTCGTGTTGTAGAAGCAGAGCTTGCGCTACAACAAGAGCAAGAAAATTTTACTGATCCAAATATTGCAATACGTACATTGCAGCAAGAAATTGCAGATATGCGAGTTGCAAACCAGCAAGCGGAACAAGATAAAAAAGATGCATACAAAACATTTTTAAATGCAAACTTGGTGCCTGAACCTGGACGTCGATCGCAACTAGGAAAAAATCGCCCTGTAATTACAGGTTTTTATAACGGGCAAGAAGCAGGCGAATATGCGATTTCTGTATTTACTTCAAGCACCGAATCGGGCTACTCATTTAGTTTAAAAGGAACTTTATCTGGTTCTGGTGGTTCGGTAGTTTTTAACAGGTCGGTTGATTTAGGGAATGGTGGGCTGAAAATTACCTTCCTAGAAGACACAAATGCATTAGATGAATGGATTATCGCAGTGCCAAATACGTATGCTCCAGAATATGAAACTACTAAAGTGGTTTATGAAGAAGCACTTGTGACACTTGCTAATACTGTTGCACGTAATAATGTTTCTATTGCAAATAAAGAACAAGAAATTGTTGATTTGCAGTTTGCTGAAGACGCAGGTTCTAGAGACTTGGCAATTAAAAAAGCACGGGCAGACTTGGCAGAAGCACAGGTCTCACTTTCGGAACAGTTTGAGGTAATTCAAGATCAGAATATTGTTGCTCCATTTTCTGGAACTATTGAAGGGATGGAGAATGTTGTGCAAGGTGCTACACCAAGCAGAGAAACAAACGACCCTATTTCACTTGGAACACTTATTTCAGATCAGTTTTTAGCAGAATTTTCACTTGGTGCAGTTGATGTTGCGAAAATTGCAGTTGGACAAAGGGTATTAGTAACAGTAACTTCGTTTCCAAATATTCCACCCCTTGAGGCATTTGTCACGGAAATTAGTTCACTTCCGGAAAGTGATAGTACTGCACAGTATGAAGTGTTGGCGCTTATTACACTCCCTGAAGATACAACAGGTGTTGATTTACGAGAAGGGTTGCTTGCTGATATTGAAATTGTACAAGAGCAGGTTGCTGACGTTATACGGGTTCCTAAAACGGCACTTTCATTTAAAAATGGTAACGCTACGGTTGAAGTTATTGATACTGTAACCGAAGAGCAACAGCAGGTAATTGATCGTCTGGGAATTATTCGTTCTGAAGCTGAAGTATTTCCAACGTATCCAGTTGATGTAACGGTTGGCTTATCTGGGGTATTTTATGCTGAAATCACAGAGGGTCTTTCAGAGGGGATGGTGGTTATTGTTGGAAAACAGAAAGAAGAATTTTCTGTTGTCGGAAGTAGCTTTGGACCACCGCGAGGAGAAACATCATCGGGTTCAGGAAGGCCGGCAAGCACTAGGTAGTGTTTTACTACCAAAATTATCTAATTAGTATGAAACAAAAAAAGGGCATAAAAAAAAATTCCATTGTTTCATTGCGAAACATCGATAAAGACTTTCAACTTGGAGAACACGCTGTACATGTTCTAAAAAATATTTCTTTGGAAATTGAAACAGGAGAGATGATTGCAATATTTGGGAAATCTGGTTCTGGGAAATCTACCCTCATGAATCTTATTGGATGTTTAGATATTCCAACAAAGGGTGAGTATTATTTTAATAACACCCACGTAAATACTCTTTCAGAAAATGAATTAGCCTCGTTGCGCTCTATTGATATTAGTTTTATTTTTCAATCATTTCATTTGTTACCTGGCAAAACGGTGTATCAGAATGTGATGCTACCACTAGAATACCAACGAGGATTTACGGGTGATAAACATGAGTATGTAAGAAATGCATTTGAAAAAGCCCAGCTTGAAGAAGAGCAGTGGCACAAAAAGCCAAATTTACTTTCAGGAGGTCAACGTCAACGTGTTGCAATTGCACGTGCTCTTGTAGCAAAACCAAAATTACTCTTAGCAGATGAACCAACAGGAAACTTAGATACAAAAACTGGCGTAAATGTATTAGAGGAGTTGCGAATGCTTAATACAGAATATGGCACCACGGTCGTCATCGTTACACATGATGAGTACATAGCAGAAATGGTTGATAGAATTATTACTCTTAAGGATGGTGCTATTCAAACATAATATAATTATATGAAACCAGTTGCAATTATAATTGAATCGATACAGGCATTACGGGCCAATTTATTACGCTCATCCTTAACTGTGGTTGGTATTGTTGTTGGAATTTTTGCGGTAACTGCTATGTTGGCACTGGGTGCGGGGTTGAGCAATAATATCTTAGATCGATTCAATTCATTCTCCGCAGGAGATATTATTGTGCAAGGTTCTCTGTATGAATCAGATGTTGTATGGATACAAAATCAAAAATATGTAGCCGAGGTACTTGCTACGCAAAGTGTTTCAAATGCGAATGTTGTTGCTGCCGGCGAAACACTTAACCCAACAATACGAACATATGTGGGTGATTTTGCTGCAGTTGAGGGATCTGAATTGGTATCAGGAGAACTTTTTGATTTTAATGACATTACATTAACGGATACTGTCGCAATCGTTGATGAAGGTTTTATAACGGCTTCGGTAGAAGGGATTGATCAAGTTATAATTAACGGTAAACGGTTTTCTATTATTGGAGTAATTGAAGGAGGAGGAGGGCGTTTTGGAAGACAAGATGATGGGAATATTATTGTGCCATATAAAGCTGCGCTTGGTGTTGTTGCAAATACAAAGCAATTTAGTTCTGTCGGAATTAATATGCTTGAAACTGAATACTATGAAATTGCTGGGCAGCACATTTTGGAATCACTAAATAGCGCACGATTTGCACCCAAAGATAGTGAAGATTATTTTAGTGTTATTAGTGCACAGTCTGCAATAGAGAGTGCTCAGGAGACAACACAAATGTTAAGTATTTTTTTGGCATTTATTGGATCGGTAACATTATTTGTTGGAGGAATTGGAACCATGAACATGATGCTCACAACAGTAACTGAACGGACAAAAGAGATCGGATTAAGAAAAGCAATCGGTGCACGCAACAAAGATATTTTATTGCAAATTTTAGCTGAATCTGTGGCGCTAACCCTTATGGGTGGTCTTATTGGAATTATTATTGCTGCTGCTGGTTCAGCAGTTGCAAATAGGGCACTAGAAGGAAATCGATTTATTAGTGTAGATATGTCGTGGGGAGTTGTGCTATTGGCCATTTCTGTGTCGTGTGTAGTGGGAATTATTTTTGGATACTATCCAGCAAAAAGTGCTTCAAAGTTACAGCCAGTTGATGCGTTGCGAGCCGATTAGGTGTTTAACGTTGCAAAAATTTCTAAATAAAAAAATAAATATATTATTATTAAAACATACTTTGGTTCACTCAATAATGAAACTTACTAAATAGGCATTTCAAGATATATGGATTGTGAGCTGGATTGAAGTCGAAATATCAGAAATAGCACCGAGGGTTTGAATCCTTCGCTCTCCGCACCCTCGATCTGGCTCGAGACACTATGTATTGTGCTAGTTTTGATATAATTAAAATATGAATAAAGACTTTGTTTTTGCATCAATTATTGGTGTATGCACGTTGCTTACGCTGGCGTTCATTGCTCATTCTTTTCTCAAAGGAGGAAATAGTAAAGCAACAGCAGATGAAACAGTTTTAAATGAAGTTGTTACAGAGCCATTCGAGGCTGTCAAAGAGACAGTTTCTGATGAAATTGCTGCCACTCAACCTGTAGATATTGAGGCTGCTGTACCAGCACCTACTAAGCCAGAGTGTGTACTTATTGAAGATTTTGCTGATGGATCATCACAGCTTTCATGGTTTGTGGTGAACGATGGAGTTATGGGAGGGCTTTCAACTGGAGCTGTTTCAATTGAGCCAGATGTCCTCGTACACACAGGTGTCATCAATACTAATGGGGGAGGGTTTTCGTCTGTACGAGCACGTTTGCTTGAGAACAATTTGGTTGGATATACACGACTACAAATTCGTCTAAATACTTTTGGACGTCAGTACGCATTGAACTTTGGTGATAATCGTTATCGGAGTGTTTCTCATCGGGCGCTGCTGCCGGCTAGTCCTGGGGATGTGTGGCAAGAGGTGACCATTGAGTTTGATCAAACAGCACCAACCCAGATTGGATTTCGAGTAGATGCTGAACCATTTGTCGCTAGTGCTATAAATGAACTTAGTTTGATATTAGCTGATGGGGCAGACGGCTCTTTTAAGATGGAGGTTGCTTGGATCCAGGTTTGTTTGTAGGAGAAGATGGATGAGAAAAACGGAAGAAATAAGTTTGGAGTGAAAAGAAAACTTATTTCTGAGTTGGGGTTGCGAGCACTTTGTAGAATTGGAATGAATGTAATGAATGAACAATTATACTGAGTGACTTGTGACAGAATCTCTCTCCGCAACTAACAGCTAGCTGTGGGAACTACAGAATAGCTACAAAACACACCTTTATACAGAGGTGTGTTTTGTGTATAGTTTTTGTATGAAAGAAACGAAACATTATTCAATTATTGGTTCAGGTCCAGTTGGAGCGAGTCTTACAATTTTGTTGGCACGCGCAGGAAATAAGATTGATTTATTTGAAAAACTTGAGAAGTATCAAATCAAATTGGCACCTTTGGATTTTTTGTATAAAGGTGTGGCAGTAAAGATTCCAGTGTCGTAGAAATTTCATGCTGTTATACTTTTCTTTATGAACATCTTACTTATATTACTGCAAATAATTATCGCACTAGGTATTTTTAATGTATGGATACTTCGGTTTAATAAAAAAACAAAATATAGAGGAGGTAGAGCAAAAAATGTTGCAGAAGAATTTACTGCATACGGGCTTCCGTTTTGGTTTATGGTGCTTATTGGCTCTTTAAAGGTCTCTCTTGCAGTACTACTTATTGTTGGGGTTTGGTATCCCTTTCTAACACAACCTGTCGCAGTGCTACTTGCTGTGCTTATGTTGGGGGCAATTTCGATGCATAGTAAAATTAAAGATCCAATACACAGAGCTGTGCCTGCAATAATTATGTTTCTACTATCAGCTACCGTTGCGTTTTTAGCTTAATTCTCTATATGGTTTGTTTATTACATTTTGCTTTACCTCACAAGTTTTAACTAATCCAAATCTTCAATAAGCTTCTTCATTTCATCCATCTCTGTTCGTTGAGCTTCAATAATTTCTGTAGCAAGTTTTTGCACTCGAGGTTCTTCAATTTGCGCACGTTCACTGGTAAATATTGCGATGGAGTGATGAGGTCGCCATCATCGCAAAGAATTTTTTGGATGCCTTTTTTATTTGCTGTAAATTTCTTGTCAGAATGTTTATTCAACAGTATATCCAACCACCACATCATTTACAGTTTCTGCTGTGATTCTTCCAGATCGATAATCAAGTGTTACTGGCTGTGGTTCGCCATCAGCAGTTCCAACTCGAAAATCAACATTTTGAGATTCAGCATACAATTCTGCATTTTCGGTTGTCATTCCAATAATTGCATCATTGGTAGTTTTTTCAGCATCACTAGTATTGTTAACAATAGGAGAGTTTGTTTCAACGAAATACTCTGTTACTGTGCCATTTATTACTGTTGCATTAATTCGTCCTTCACGAAAATCTCGTGTTGTTGGTTGTGGTTGTCCATCTATCATCACCACTCGGAACATTACTCCAGCTGATTTGGCTTTTGTTTCTGCATCAGTAGTATTCATTCCTATATAATCTTCAGTTGCTGTATTATTTTCTGGACAGTAGGTTGCACCGTACTCAGCATCAGTTAATCCTGCCGCTTTAGCATCTGCAACAGTGTTGTAACGATTTCCATTTTCATCACAATAAACAATTTGAGTTCCATCTGCATAATATTCAATTCCTCCGTTTTTATTTTCATTTGCAAATAATAGGTAGGCTCCAATAGCTAGAACAAGAATAATAAGAGCTATAATAATGTTTTTCTGAGTCATGTTGTTTCGTCGTAAATAATAATTTTCTGTAAGTATATACCTTTGATGCAAGCTTGGAAGTGTCTATTTATGTAGATCAGTGTTTTGTTATACTTTAAGTATATGAAATACAAAATTTTAATTGCCATCATGATTCTTGCAGCTGCTGTATTTGGGTATCGGTATCTTGGATCAACCGAAGTGAAGGTTGCTGATGTTTCAGATGAAGTTATTTTGTACACCGATGCAAAGAATAATCAATTCACTGTGCAGTACAGTGCCTCAAAAGAAACAATGTCTCTTAGTTTGAGTGGTGTGCAATATGAACTTAAACAAACTGATTCTGTGTCAGGAGATAAATATCAAAGTGAAGATGGCAAGGTTGTTTTCTCAGAAAAAGAAAATGAAGCAACGGTAGAAATTAATGGAGAAGTAGTTTTTTCAGAAGCAACAACAAGTGCCCTAAGAAAAAGAGTTGAAGTGCTTAAGTCGAATAATAATAACGATCCAGCTGCAAATAAATACGACTTCACTGCTCAAGGAGATGTGAATGAACCTTGTAATGGCTTAGATGATGATTGTTCTGGCCCAGACAGTCAGGTTTTAGACACTGGTATTTCAGTTGAGCAAGAAGTTACACAAGAGACTATGGTTGAAAGTGAAGTTATGGAATCGGATCAAACAAAGGCAACAGATTATAACTCTACAAGAAGTAATAGAACTACAAATAATTAATATTATTTGTCAGAATTTTCTTCGACGATTTCTTTAATAACACCCGATACTGCATTCTTTGCATTTCCTTTTAGATAGAAATATCCTGCAACCGCCGCAATAAGTGCGCCAATTGTATCAACTATAAAATCCCACATCGTGTCCATTAATCCAGATTTTTGCATATTCATTCCAAATAGTTGATCCATTGTAAATTCAAATATTTCCCATAACACTCCAATTGCAAGTGCAAAAGAAAATGAAAACATTGAGATAACGAATGGAGATGCTTGAACACGCTTGTTTCGGAACAACAAAAGAAGTGTTGAGAAACCAATAATTCCAAATCCAACCGCTGAACCTGTGTGCAGTAATGCATCCCACCACCAAAACTTTTCATAAAAATCGCCAACTTCTCCTAAAAATAATGTGGCATAAATAAAAAATACTATTGCCGATAGAAACCCTTCTGGAATGTGCACATTAAGACGATCAGCTAACTTATAAGGAGCAATTGTAAGAAATAATGTTGCAATACTAATAAATACACTAGCCCATTCTTTTTGAAGTATACCTAACACAATAGCTCCTGCGAGCAGAATCCAAACTATTCCAGTTATTATTTTAGGATTTTTCATGATTTTAATTTTAGCACCACACATGAGGACTATGCCAGTGCCCAAAAATTATATATTGTTACCGTATGGAATCATACAAAAATAACAATGAAGGAAAAGAAAACCCAGAACCTGTTCCAACTGAAGAAGAAGTGATGCAAGTCTTTAAACAATTTTTTGAAGGAGATTTTGTTGAAGTTGAAAAACATGAAGACGAACAAGGTCTTGTTCAGTGGGATGTCAAAATTCCCGACATTGATCCTGAAAACGAAGATGGGTTTATTGAGTATGGATATATGAGAAAAGGAAGAAGTGAACAAGGAACAGGAGGTGCAACAAAGACATCAATATCAGTTACATATTACGATAGAGATGAAATACCTTTTAGTGGTTACAACGTTGCCGACTTCGTTGATGGATACTGGGAATTAAAAAATCAAACAGGATAAAGTTTTACGTTGCACAAATATAAGTTAGTTATCAAAGCAAGAGTTGTTATAATGCATCAGTGAAATTGTCCAAAAAAACAGCATACGAGGCGTGGATGAATATTGTAAAAAAAATTGGAACTGTACAAGGATATATTATTTTTGGAATACTCTATTTTATTATTTTTGGTTTATATTCTTTATTCTTTCGTTTGTATGTAGTAATCAAAAAAACTTCAAAACAACAAAACCTTAAAGATACTTTTTGGATAGATGAAAAGGAAGATACACTTTCGGTTGAATCTCAAGTAAGACACCAGTTTTAATATGGCCACTACTAAGCAAGCAACGTATATTTTAGGGCTATCATTTTATTATCATGATAGTGCCGCAGCCTTGCTTAAAAACGGGGTTGTTGTGGCTGCCGCTCAAGAAGAACGATTTTCTAGAATAAAACACGATGAAGATTTTCCTCAACAAGCAATTATGTATTGTTTGCAGCACGAAAATATTAGTATTGATGATGTTAATTTTGTAGTTTTTTATGAAAAACCAATTTTAAAATTTGAACGTTTATTAAAAACATATATTCAAACGTGGCCAAGGGGAGTGAAATCTTTTTGCAATGCAATGTTGAGTTTATTTGGAAAAAAAATCTGGGTCGAAAATAAAATTAGAAAGGAGACAAAATATGCAGGTGAAATTTTATATACAAAACACCATGTTTCACATGCCGCAAGTGCGTATTATTGTTCACCATATAATGATGCTGCAATAGTTACAATCGACGGTGTTGGAGAATGGGATACTACAACGATTGCTAAGGGTGAAGGATGCAACCTTGCAACTGTGCAGTCGATTCATTTTCCAGATTCTCTTGGATTGCTTTATTCTGCAATCACACAGTTTATTGGATTTAAGGTAAATAGTGCCGAATATAAAGTTATGGGGCTTGCTCCATATGGGAATCCGGATGTTTTTTATAATCACTTTAAGAAAATTATTACCATCAAAAAAGATGGCTCATATCAGTTGAATCAGAAGTATTTTGCATATCAATATGGTTTGCAAATGACTACTAAAAAACTAGAAGAACTATTTGGTGTGCCAATAAGAGTGAATGAATCTGAACTTACGCAGGTGCACAAAGATATAGCAGCCGCATTACAAAAAATTACTGAAGAAGTTGTGCTGGCAATTGCAGTTCATGCAAAAAAAATCACTGGCTCAAATTCTATTTGTTTGGCAGGAGGTGTGGCGTTGAACTGTGTAGCAAATGGCAAGTTACAAGAAGCAAATATTTTTGACAACGTGTATATACAACCAGCATCTGGTGACGCTGGAAGTGCAGTCGGTGCTGCTTTATATGTGCATCATCATGTACTACAAAATAAAAAAGGAGACACTGATGCAATGCCAGATGTCTATTTGGGGACTGAGTTTACTGCTGTTGAAATTGAACAAGCATTACAAAAATATAATTTTACTTTCACACAACTTTCAGATACCGAATTGTTTACTGCTGTTGCAGATTATATTAATGGTACAAATGCAATTGGCTGGTTTCAAGGAAGAATGGAATATGGTCCTCGGGCGTTAGGTAATCGTTCGATTATTGCTGATCCACGAAATAAAGAAAATTGGCAAAAAATTAATAAAAAAATTAAATTTCGTGAAAGTTTCCGTCCGTTTGCTCCCGCTGTTCTTGCAGAGTATGCACATACATATTTTTCTATAAAAACTTCTTCACCGTATATGTTGTTGGTAGGGAAAGTACTTGTCGATACACTTCCTGCAATAACGCATGTTGATGGAAGCGCTCGTATACAAACTGTTCATAAAGAAACAAACAAAACATTTCACTCCTTATTAGAAGCATTTTATAAGAAAACTGGTTGTCCTGTACTTATAAATACTTCATTTAATGTGCGAGGAGAACCCATTGTTCATTCACCTAGTGATGCAATAAGTTCTTTTATAAATACCGAAATGGATTACTTAGTGTTAGGAAATTTTGTTGTTGCACGAAGTGAAAACGAGCAAGTGGTAGAAAAATACCGAGACACTGAAGAATATCTTAAAATATTTGAACTTGATTAATATGCAAAAAAAGAAAAGTACAATTATTAATATTTTATTACTGCTATTTACTATTGTTATAAGTTTGTTAGTTGTCGAATTTTTACTACGAAGTTTTTATATTCGTGATGGATTGCAACATCATATAGAAATATATTCACATAGTTGTTACACAAAAACACGACCATCAAATATTTCTGATAGATATGTACTTACGCGAATAGGGACAGACGTACTCTTTGAAACAAATAATTTAGGATTTCGTGATGCGCAGCATGAGCTTGTAAAACCAGATGACACATACCGAATTGTTATGGTTGGAGATTCTATGCTGGAAGGAAGAGAGGTTGAGTTTAAGGAGCGATTAGATCAACAGTTGCAAAGTTTATTACAACAAAAAGGACAGAATGTTGAGGTTATTACATTTGCAGTCTCAAGTAATCACCCAAGAGTATATGGTCAGCTGCTTGATTGTATTGGATATCAGTACAATCCAGATATGGTTGTTGTTGGTTATTTCCCATATAACGATTTTAGACCATTCGCTAAGATAGATACCGACAGATATAAGGAAGTTATAGCTCGTACGAAAAATACGGACGAAAGAACACTTCAGGGTAGTAACGAGAACTTTATTGGTACAAATATAAAACTTTTTGGAGAAAAAGAATCACGCTTATTGATGTTTTTATATGATACTTCTCAGCGCATTAAAGCAGCTACTGAAACTGAAACATCGCAACATTTTATAGATAATGGAACATTTATGGATGTGTACCTGGGTGTGGATACTAGCACTTCATCAAAAAAATACTGGAATAATAAAACAGATTTTTTGGCGTATATGTCTGACGAGGCGGTTGTACATGAAACTGATTTACTCTTTGTTAATTTGGGTATGGCTAATGCAGTAAAAAGCGACGACGGTGTTTTTAAGGAATATGGAAATAGTTACACATTGGAACAATACAAAAATACAATTGAGAAAGAGCGAGACATATTTAAAAATTTGGAAGTTGGCTATATTGATCTTTTTCCTGTACTTCAAGATGCACATAAAGAAGGAGGTAAATCTTTGTATGCAGACGGTAAACACTACTCACCAAGAGGGCATACTGTTGTGGCGAAAGAACTCGAGAGCTATATAATAGAAAAAATATATGAAAAATAAACAAACAAAACATTACGCAAAATTAAATGTTGGTGTTCAAATATGGAATTTTATGAAAATTCGAAAAAAATGGTGGCTGGCACCAATGATGATTATAATTTTTATATTTGGTTTGTTATTACTTTTTTCAAAAACATCACCATTGGCACCATTGTTGTATCCGTTGTTCTAGGCTACATTCGTAGATTTGTTACTTGTTCAAAGGAAATATCACTTTCTGTAAACACTTTCCATGAGCAGTTTTTCGTACCACAGTCATGCTTTTTGTCCCTTACCGCTGATTTTCCTGTATAGTTTATATATGAAAAAACTATATATCCTCCCTGGGTGGAAAGACACACCAAATCTTCCTCCATATGAACAGCTTGCAAAAGCAGCAAAAACAAAGGGTTACAAGGTGGAACCCGTTGTTATTAATTGGAAGAAAAAAATGAGCACACAAGTATTTGCTGTTGAAGAAAATGCAGTAATTTTTGGATTTTCGCTTGGCGCATTATTGGGCTTAAAAGTTTCTCAAAACAATAAGTGCAAGCATCTTATTTTAGGCTCTATGGCCGTAGCTAATGATTTTGACGATAAGAAATTCAGAAAATCGTACGATGATTTACTTGGCAAAGAATATGTTGATGATTTTTTGTTGGGTATATATAAAAAATCTTTAGCTGCCAAAGTAACAACAGTGTATGGTGCAGAAGAAGATGAGAAAGGTGATATTGCTATTCCAAACACAGGTCACGAATTAAGTGATGCTTATATAAAGAAAGTAATTAGTTTACTGTAGATTTTAATGCGCGTCTCGGTTCAAAGACGCATAAAATTATAGAAAATGCAGGATTGCAATTTGCTCCTGTAGTCGCTTCTATATATCACTTTAATGGAGGATTAGATTTGTTTGGGGCAATCGACCGCATTGCACACCTCAACACATTTGAAATTTCTGGTGAACCTATTGTGGTTTAGAAAAAGTTTAATAATGAATGGTCAGCCGATTATTATCTAGTGGTTACTGATTTGCAGTGGAAATGAAATATAAATACCAGTTTTTCTTGATGGTATACTTTTATACATGGTTACTGTGTGAAAGTGGTGTGCTATTTTCAATCAGTGAAATACGGTAAAAAGATAAATTAAATGGTACATGTTTGAAAATAATTCTAATAAGAAAAAACAATTATTATTTATTAGTAGTTTGATTTTAGTCTCAGTTATGACAATTGTCATCTTCCTAATTGGGCCAGACAAATTAGTTGCTACTCTTGGGGAAAAAAGCAGTTATCTTGCTGTGTTTATTTTGGGTGCCGTTGGGGTTGTTTCAACAATTACTGGAACATTTTTTTATGCCACACTCGCAACATTTGCTGCAGCTGATATCCACCCTTTTATTTTAGGAGTATCAGCAGGACTTGGGCTGTTCGTAAGCGATAGTATATTTTATTACATAGCTTCTCTTGGAAAGAAAACCTTGGGACCAAAAACAGAAAAAGTACTGGTAAAATTAAAACGTTTTATACATAAAGCACCTGATCCATTGGTGTATTTATTTTGTTATATCTATTTTGGTTTTTCTCCATTCCCAAACGATTTGTTAATGATTGCACTTGTTGCTGGAGATTATTCATATAAACAAGTTGCTCCACTTATACTGCTTGGAAATACAACATTAACTATTATTATCTCTTATCTTGGAACTGCAATTTTTTAAATATAAGCAAGTACACTTGTAATGGTATACTCATAATAATGATTGAACTTGTAAATCAAGAAGCAAAAAAATACAAGGTATTACTCTCTAATATCGGATATCTTACCGACATACATGGTTCTGGAAAGCACTACGCATCCCGATTTCATCGATATGTTTGGACAAAACATTCAGTGCAAAAAGCAGTAGTTGATAGATTCAAAAAAATAATTACAAGAGAAAATCCCGACCTTGTTTGTTTTCTAGAAATTAAGCACGATAAACAAATTATTAAATTTTTAGATGAAGATTATTCTGAGCATGTTGCACACAGTAAGTACGCAGACACTAATTTCATTAGTAAGCTGTTTAATTTTTCAGATAAAGGAAATGGCTTTCTTTCAAAAAATAGTATTCCATACGAAAAATATTATTTAGATAATGGAACCAAGCGCTTGGTGTATCACTTAACATTACCTGGAGACGTTAATTTAATTATTGGTCACTTTGCATTGTCGCAACGTGTTAGAAGAAAACAATTCAAAGAGCTACATGAGCGATTTGGCCATCTGCCTCGAAAGATAATTTGTGGGGACTTTAATATATTTAAGGGAGAGATTGAATTGGATGAATTAAAAAGAGATGCTCGGTTACTTTCAGCACATCAAGAATTTACCTTTCCTACATATAATCCAAACAGAACACTCGACATCGTGCTCCATTCTAAAGATTTGCTCTTAGAGACAAATGTTTTAAAAGATAAAGTTTCCGATCATTTACCAGTGATGTTTGAATATGTGGTCTAGTTAATTTGAGTATGAAGATGTGCGTTATACTAGATACATTACAAGTAACTTAAAATTATATGATTGATAAAATAATCAACGAAGCAAAAGATGGTGTGGTCGCAGCAATTAAAGGAACAGGAGATGTCGTAAATGCATTACGAACTGCTGTTAAAGAGGTTGTGGTTGGCACTGTTACTGATGCAGGAGAAGTTACTAATGCTGCTGTGGAAACTGTGGCAAGTGTTACAAAGGGGGCTGTTACAGGAGCAGTGAGTGTTGGAACTACTGCCGTAGATTCTGCTGCAGATATTGTTGGAGCAACAATAAAAGGCGTGAGTGAAGTTGGAGGTGATGTTTTGGGTGCTACTAAAGAAGCGGTTTCAGGAATTATCCATGGAACAAAAGAAGTAGGAGGAGACATTTCTGAAACTGCAGTTAATGCAGTGCGAGGAGCAATTAAGGCAGCAGAAGACATTGGAACTGATGTAGGGCAAGCTGCAGAACATGCAGTGCTTGGAGCAATCAGTGCTGCAGACGAAATCGGAGATGATACTGGAACTATCGTGCGAGATGCATTACTTGCAAGTGCAGCACTTCCAAAAGATATTGTTTCATCAGCAATTGGAAAAAAATCAGAATAATACTTTAAAGTACATCTGAAATAATAAAAAACCACCCGTAATGAGTGGTTTTTTATTATTTCTATCTTGTGCCGTGTACAAGGCTACTTGATAACGATTCTTTTTGTTTCGTATCGTGCTTCGTTTGGAACTATGTATGTTGCCAAGTCTCCAATAGGTGTGCTCGAGAATCGAACTTGTTGTAGTTCAACTCCGAATGCATTTCCTGAAGCTACTCCTGTTGGGTCAAGTCGTACTAATATTTTGAATGATACTGATGATCCTTCAGAAATTTTTAGTCGATCGTTTGTCTCAGTTCGAGCGTTATTGTCCGACACGAATGCGATCACGTCTCCTTCAAATGGAACTCCAGCGTTTGTAATTCTATATACAAATCCTGCTGTCGCTTCAGTTGTTGTTCCTACGCTGTTTGGAATGTACATGTCGGCTTCAAGTGCTGAAAGCTTAATGTCAATTTCGTAGGTTCCTTGCTCGGTGTCTCCAGCAAAGTTTGCTTTCTTAAGTGTTGCTGTTGCCTGACCAGTTGTTCCGGCATTTACTCCTTCAGATCGCAGTGTGTGAATTTTAGATTCCTGTCGTCCACCTACATCTGAATTTTTTCCAGAGTTTTTTCCTTCTGCTTCAATTCCAACATCTCCATAACTTGCTCCGTTAATTTTTCCAATTCCGAATTGAACTGTTGTTCCTTCTGCAAAGTTATTTGTGAATTTGTTGAATGTAGCCTTAGAAACTACTTTTACGATTTCATCTTTTTTAATTAAGATTTCTTCATCGTTGTCTTCAAAGTCGAATGTGAATATTCCTACGCCACCATCCTTGCTGTAAGCATCAGAAGAGTAAGTTTTTCCATCAATAACAACTTGTAATTCATTTACTACATCTTCAATTCGGTCATCTGAAGTTGATGCAAGCAATGTAAGTTTATTTACATATATATCTGCTTGCTGGTTTTTAATTTCAAATTCAAATACATTGTATGACCCTTTTTTATTTTTTGAGTCGACAATAAAGAGTTGCGAATCTTGATTTTCAGAAATCTCTCGAATAGTTACATCTCCATCGTCTGCTGTTTCAATAGTAAAATGCTTTGATTGGCTATCAGAACCTGTATATTGCTGAATTTTTTCTCCATCAATTGCTCGAATTCCATTGTTTGGAATCCATACTTTCCATTGTTGTGGCAAATCACTGTTATCAATGTTCCCTGAAGCTGTAATTTCAACTTCGATTTCAACTTCCTCACTTTCTTCAATTCGCTCGTTTACATTTACGAATCGAATTTCATATGCTCGGCTTGATGCTGGAAGTTCGGTGCTTGTTTCTCGAGACCAAACTGATTTATCAGATGCGTTACGAGTTGCTACTTTATTTCCGTTTACATAAAGTGTTATGTCTTTTATTTGTTTCCAAGGCTCGTCTTCATTAAGTTGATTCATTCCTTCTAATCGAATATCAACTCGCTGTAGTCGTGCGTCTCCATCTTCAACATTAAATTTTGCTGCAAATACTTTTGCTCGTGAACCTTCCTCGATTTGTTCATTAGAATATGTTGAACGAACATTGTATTTCTCTAAGTTTGCTTCACCTCCCTTTAGGTCGCTTGTTTTTGTGTCGGTTGTAACTACTACTGGCGTTGTAGTCGATCCTCCTGGTGTTGCTACACAAGCAGCATTAACTTTAGACATTGTAGTTGGTCCGAAAAAACCTGCCGCTGGTGCAATACCTGCTGAGCTTTGATAACGTGCAAGTGCCTGTTGTGTAAGTACTCCAAAGTAGCCTTTCGATACTCCTGTAGGCATTGTCAAAAAGTTTTGTGATTCTAAAAAGTTCTGTAATGCAATTACTTGAGCTCCTCTTGCTCCAATTGTCATGTTTTGTGTAAATGACGCACCACAAGTAGTTGTTCCAGTATTGTTTGCAATAGCAAGTGCTGCATCCACTTTATCAGCTGGAATTACTCCAAGTTGCACAAGAAGCTGAATGTCGGCACTTGTTAATGCACTTACTGAAGGAATGGCTACAGATGCTGCAATTGCGAGCCCAAGTGTCATTCCAGTAAGTTTTTTGTATAAATGATTCATGTTTTAGTTTTTAATTGTTATATAAATGTAATAATAAGTTTGTGTTGTAAAAATGCTCTGACATATATAAATTTGTCGTTCATTTTAAACACTATGCAGTGAATATTGTTATATATTGTCAGAGGGCATAGTGTCTGCATAAGATAACCCCGTAAATCAAAAAATCTTACAAAGTAATCGTTAACCTTATGCTTGTTCCATCCACCGTCTCTCTGCTCGTATTGATGCATCTGCAGAAAGCTTTATTCTTAGGTCGGAAGGAAGAAAGTCTAGAGTAAAACACCTCCCTTCAATTAGTATTTTAGTTTCTGAATTGTGTCTTATTTTTGTTATTTCTCTTACACAAAATTCTATAACTTCTTTTTGGTATTTTTCTGCAATTTTAGGAATTGTTTTTTCTACTTTGCTCTCACGCAGTAATTTTGTGTATGTTTCTTTGATATCAATTCTTGTATGAAAAAGTTTCATTTCACCAGATACATTTCTATACTCCATATCGTCAAATATATTTTTTGAGAATTTTATTTTTGCGAGGTGTAAAAGTGTAAGATATCTAAAGATATCTCCCATTGATAAGATTGGAGCCTTAAGCTTCTTTGATAATTCTTTTGTTGTAGTGCTTTTACCGACAGCACTTTTTCCTTCAACTGAAATTATCTGAGTATTTTTATCTACATTCGATGTAATTATTTTTGTCACTTTTTTTATTCCAATAACCTTACCGGTGTCTATTTTAATTATTTTTTTATTTTTTTGAATTTCTAACCCTCTTTTTGTGAGAGAGTTTTTATTTAAAATATCTATTTTGTCATCCTTTTCATCTCTTTCTATTATTGCGCTTAGTATTTCGTTAACACCGTGACTTTTTATTCTATTTACTATTTTTTCTCTGCCCTTGTTTGATATTTTTGTTTCTCGTAGAATTCTTTCTAAGTCTTGGTTATTAAAATTAAAGAAATATTTGTCTCCAAAGTCTCCTAGTCCTGGTGTTATGTAACCTTTTGCGTCTAATTTTTTATCAAGTTGCCCTAGTAGTATTTTTACATTTGGGTACATTGATTCTACGTTTTTAATTCCTTCAGGTGCCGCAAGCATGCTTACAACGATTATATTTTTTTCTGAAACTTTTTTCTGTAAACATCTTTTTATTGCGTCGATTATGGTGTTTCCTGTGGCGAGCATTGGGTCAGCTATAATAACGATACTCTCTTGATTTATTCTTCCTTCTTCAAAATCTACTTCAGCTTCTAGTGTTTGTTCATTTCTTTTCGAGCTTAGATGATAGAAATTGTGTATGTGTAGCTTCGTGTAGCTTGGAATAAAAGCTAATGCAGATCTCCAGGGGAGCATGACAACAACTTTATCTTTAGCAAGATTTTTAATAGACTCTTGTGCAATTTGGTTGGCAATAATTGTTGAATTTTCTCTAAATATTTTTCCCGTTGCTTGCTCATCAAAAGGTTTATTCGGATATCCTGCTCGCAAGATATTAAATGAGTTATTACATTTTTTGTTTGGTTTAATTATTTTCATTTTTGCAATTATTCGTATTTCTATCTTACTTAAGACCGTTTGAAAAATCTATTCTGTAAAATTTGTAGTATTGAACTTCTAAAAGTATAAAGTAAAAATTTGATAATACTTTTTATTATTAGTCAATGTGTATACAAAAAGAAATGTTGTTTGAAGATATGGCTCTACATAATATTATTTTTTGATTTTTATATGTAATTTTTTATTTCAAAATATTTTAATAAAAAATGAATTAAGTATTTTAATGTAAATCAGAGCCATAGTGGGATGTAAGAAAAGTGGTATTGTGGGGTTATATATAAAAGAAGTACGAGATATGGAACATACTCGCAATAAAGAAATAATTGAAGAACTATACGATTTATACGTCGATGATATTTTTCGTTTTATATATGTTCGAACAAAGAACAGAGATAAAGCAAAAGATATGACACAAGACACCTTTGCAAGAATATGGAAATCATATTTACAAAAGGGAGAGGTTCCAGAACAGCCAAGAGCGTTGCTGTACACCATCGCAAAAAATTTAATTATAAATTATTATTCTCGTGAAAAAGTACACGACTCACTCGACATCTTATTTGAAGAGGGAATTGATCTCGCAGATACACACAGTGATATGGAAGACAGCATGAACCAAGATCAAGTAAAAAGAGTGCTTGAATTATTGCCAGAGAAAGAACGTTCATATCTTGTGTTGAGATACTTGGACGGTCTGAGTATTAAGGAGATTGCAGCAGTCTCCGAAGTAACAGAGAACGTCGTCTCGGTAACAATATATCGTGCACAAAAAAACTCCAAGCGGCCGCAAAAGAAGAAACGAATTAAAAGCATTATATGAAGAACGAAGAACAACAAAAGAATATAAAACTAGATGACTCATATAATGATGCGGTTTTTGTATCTGCAAAGAAAAAATATGAAGCAGTACAACTTTCACAAAAAGAAAAAACACTTATGAAACGATCTCTCATGAAAGAAGTTTTCAGTGAATCTAAAAATGAAATTACAAAAGAGTCATCAAAGTCTTTTGTAATTCCTACACCGTTTATATTTCAATTTAAATATATGGCTGTGGCATTTGTATTATTCTTGCTCATATCAACACCTCTTACATATGCATTCTCAGAGACTAGTTTACCAGGAGAATTTTTATATGGTGTGAAAACAGGTATTACTGAAGAAGTGGTTTTACTATTTACTACAAAAGAAAAAGAAGTAGCGTTTCATCAAGAGCTTATTGAAAAACGAAGACAAGAACTTGAAGATTTATACCAAAAAGGTAAAGTTTCTCAAGAATCGCTTGTTGTATTCTATAAAGTGCTCGAAGAGAATGTATCTGAGTTACTTATAAGCGCAAATGAAATAGATGACAATGTTGCTGAAACTATTTCTGATAATCAAGATGCCTATGTATCGCTTGTGAAAATCGACACCTTAATTGAGTCTTTGCAGAGTAAAGAGGTTGAAGTAAATGCAGGCCTTGCTTTAAATGAAATTTCAGATTTGGATAATCTAGAAGATAGCATTGAATTACTTATAAACAAGGCAGAAGATTTATTTGATGAGAGTGTTGCAGGTATTACTGAAGAAGAAGATGCCGAAGTTCTTCAAGATATTTTTGAAGAAACAGTTAAATTACAAGCCGAACAGCTCATTACCACAACGACTGTTGCCACAACCACTGTCACAACAGTTGAGGTTGCTGATGATGAGCTTTCTTCAAAACAAAAACTTGAACTAATAGAGATGACATTAGAAAACCCAGAACTTATAAATGCCACACAAACAATTCAGGTGTTATTGGATGTTCGAGAGAATATGTTAAAACAAATTTCTAATTAACTATTGTCTTAACTATGAAATAAAAACTACACGCAAGTGTAATAATAAGTACTCCATGGAAGTACAAGATAAAACAGACGAAGAAATCGTTACCTTAGTTCAGAATGGCTCAACAGATTTTTTTGGTGAGCTTGTTGATCGATATGAAAAAAAGCTACAGCGGTATGCTCGTCGGTTTTTATTCCAACAGGATGACGTGGATGATTTAGTACAAGAAGTTTTTCTTAAGGCTTTTTCAAACCTACAGGGCTTTAATACACAACTTTCTTTTTCATCTTGGATATATAGAATCGCGCACAATACATTTATAAATAAAATTAAAAAGCGGGAACATGAACCGATGTTGGTTTTTGATGCAGACACGATTTTTGGTGCAATTAAGTCTGAAGAAAAAACAGACACAGAAACACTTAATGAAGAAAATAAGGAGTTTGTAGAGATGAGTTTAGATAAACTACCACCAAAATACAGAGAAGTCGTGGTGTTGTTATTTTTTGAAGAGATGAGCTACAAAGAAATATCAGATATTCTAAAGATCCCAACTTCAACTGTCGGTGTGCGAATATCTCGAGCGAAGAAACAGTTAAGAAAAATACTTGAAGCAGAGGGTAAGAAAATAAATACAAATCATGACTAAAGAACAATTAAAAAAACAAATACTACAACAAATTGATGCTGGTAAAACAGTAATGAAGCCACGATGGCATTTTGTACTTAAGGGTGTGGCAATATCTCTGGGAATCATTCTGCTGGCATGCTTCATGTTGTTCTTAACAAGCTTTGTGTTCTTTGTGTTGCAGCAAACAGGAATGAGTTATGCGCCCACATTGGGTTTTGGTGGGGTATTTATATTTTTCAGGTCGTTACCTTGGGTAATTATTTTACTCGCAGTACTCCTATTTATTGTTTTAGAGTATTTAGTACAGCGTTACTCCTTTGCATACAGAAAGCCAATAATTGTTTTAGTTATTGTGCTTGTGTTGTTCACGGTATTTGGAAGCGCACTTATTGCAAGAAATACTATACATCAACGTATTGCAACTTTTTCTGAGCAAAGAGAGGGTAGTAGAGTTGGTGGGTTGTACAACATGGCTCACAAAGTACCCAAAGATTTTCATGTTGGTGTTGTTGTTGAGGTGCTCGATACAGACACTTTTGTACTTAAAAAACAAAGAGAAGATGAGGTTGTGCAAGTACTTATTTCAGAGGAGACAAGAATTAAAAATAAAAAAGCTTTAGTGAGTGGAGTTCGAGTTATTGTTCTTGGAGAAAATGTTGCTGGTGTTATTGATGCTAAGGGTGTGCGTGTAATATTGAAGCCAACATCTTCACAAAAAAATAGTCGAGTGAAATAAAATTGAAACATAACTGTAGTAATAGGTGTGGGGCGTGCACTGCTCACAAACAATAATATTTCAATTAATTTTATCTAACCAAAAGAACTATGAAACAATCAGTCATTAAAAAAATAGCAATTGTTGCAACTACTGCAATGGCAGTGTTCGCAATCGTTGGGGTAGGAACATCATATGCCGCAGAAAATAAACAAGAAGGCCGTGGCGTAAGAGCGAGCGCAGAGCAGCGTGAGCAAGGAGAAGGCCAAAAAGGAGCGCGAGGAGGTTCACATTTCTTTCAGGAGTTAACTGAAGATGAGCGTGAATCAATTCGTGCAGACAGAGAGAGCCTAAGTGAAGATGAGCGAACTGCACTTCGTGAAGAGAAAAAAACAAACCGAGAATCTAACAAGCAAGCCTTTGAAAATTTCTCTGGAATAACTAAAGAGGATGCAAAAGAAATTCGACAGTCTGGAGGAAGTATAGGGAATGTGATTCTTGATAGTGGTAAATCTGAATCTGAAATCAAAAACTTTTTAGAGAATCAGGCTGAAGAACGAGTAGAAGATTTTGTTGAGCGCTTTGATGTAAGTGCAGAAACAGAAACTACTTTGCGAGCAAAAATTGCAGACTTTGTAGAAAATATGTTTGAACGACTATTCAAAACAAGAGACGCTTAAAAATGCCACAACTAAATATAATAAAAACAACTCATCTGAATGAGTTGTTTTTATTTGATATTTGAGTAGTTTAATATGTATGTCTGAAATGTTATCGCAATACCTTATATCTGCACATTTAGATCGACAGTTATTGAATAATGCAGAAAAGTCTGCGTATCCATATTCACTCGATGCCATTAAATTGTTTGATGAAATTTCGTTTCATCCAAAGGTAACATTCATTATTGGTGAGAATGGAACAGGTAAGTCGACATTGCTTGAAGCTATTGCTGTCCGCTACGGCTTCAATCCAGAAGGGGGTTCTAAGAATCTTGGGTTTTCAACGGAGGATAGTCATTCTAGTTTATACAAAAAAATACGCCTTGCGAAAGGTTATAAAAAGGCAAAAGACGGTTATTTTTTACGAGCTGAAAGTTTTTATAATGTAGCTAGTACTATTGATCAGATTGACAGGCATCCTGATTCTGTTGGAAAAATATCTGAATATTATGGAGGAAAATCTTTGCACAACCAATCTCACGGAGAATCATTCATGACTTTATTCACGGAACGAATGCACGGAAACGGAATGTATATATTGGATGAACCCGAGGCTGCGCTTTCTCCAAAACGACAATTAGAATGTATAAAACGAATGCACGAACTTGTAAGAGAAAATAGTCAGTTTATTATTGCAACCCATTCTCCAATTTTATTGGCACATCCTAACAGTAAAATCATCCAAATTACTAAATCCACAATGAAAGAGGTGTCGTATGAAGATACAAATCATTTTATTACATACAAACATTTCCTTACTAATTATGAAGCAGAAATGGAAAATTTTATTTTGTAATTACGCTACAATATATGTATATGAAATCAATTAAAAAACCAATTATTGCTATTGTCGGATTAGTAATTTTACTAGTAGCTATTGTTGCACTTGCTGGAATCTATAAATTTAATGTCTTAGGAGATGACATTTACGTTGAAAATGAAAATGGAGAAATTGTAAAATTTAATGATTTAAGTGAAGAACAGAGGGCGTATCAGTATGATGAAGATGGGCTTCCTCCAAGAGAGTCTGAGGCAAAAGTATATGAGTATGTTTGTACAGACGCCAGTGAAGGAGCGCTTGTGTATGGTGTTATTCCTGAGGCAATTTTAATTACACATCTTGGAATAACAGAAACATTGTTCCAAGTTGAGGCTGCTTCTGGTGTGAAATATGCTAACGAGAATGAATCATTTATTTTTCATCAAAAGGGTGAAGAAGCGTTTATACAAATTGATGGAGCTATTGCTCATACGGGATGCTTACTTACTGAAGTTAACATTGAAGCAGAAGCATAGGTATTAAATAAAAAGGAAAGGCCCACAGACGAATCTGTGGGCCTTTTTGAAGTCAGGTTAGTTGCCAAGATTACTTGGCTTCTTCGTGGTAGCGACGGAGGCGTGTGCCGATGGACTTGGTTGATCCTGTGAGAATCAAGATTGTTCCATCGGGTGCGGGAACCACTCCTCTTCGGTAAGATGGTGCGGTTGCGTTAGTTGCTAACTTCGTGACTTCTGGTTTTTCTTTGTGCTGAGACTGAGACATAGCGGTGTATGGTTGGTTTTCTGCAATTTTGTTTTGTGTCGAATTGACATTTGCAGGTTCATGTATTATTGTGTCATTAAATTCAAATTTGTCAACCCTTACCCCAAAAAACTAATGGAGACAAACGAAATAGCTCTTTTAGACTTTCTCGGTCCACGAGATTATAAAAAAGCTCGTGAAAAAATAGAGCATGCACAACAAAAAAAAGACGCTGTGCCAATTCAACTGCATATTAATAGTGTTGGTGGAGTTATGTGTAATGAGTTTTTTTGGTTACTTGAAGCCATTCAACAATCAAACGTAACAATTATCGCAATTGCTAAAGAACAATTACACTCTGTTGCAGCAATCTTGTTTTGTGTTTGCCAAGAAAGATTTATTTTTCCTGGTACCAAAGTATTAATTCACCCTCCGCTTATTAATGATTTGCGTGTAACCTCACTTTCGAAAGATGGAAAGTTACCCAAAGAAGCATTTGAGCAAGCGGTGAGCGCCTTAAAGCGCTGTCGTGAGGTGATTGAAACAAGAACACACATTACATCAGAAGATGTGGCACTTGTTTTTGAAGCAGGAAACGACATGGTATTTCTTGCGGAAGACGCAATTCGTGCTGGCATCGCAGATAGCTTTTACCCAGGAACTGCTGTAAAAAAGTAGTTCCAATTTTCTTTATATTCTTTAGTTTTTATAAAAAAGAGTGGCTTTTTTATAAACTCACACTATAATCAAGCTATGCAACCAAATCGTAGTAAAAAAACTAATGGTATTGGTATAGCATTTTTTATCACGATTATGCTTTTATTTACGAGCACTGAATTACTAGCGGAACGAGGAATAACAATTACTTTTATGGGATTCATACTTACAATTTTAGTTATAGGAATTATCTTTTTTGGTCTTACAGGACTTCGTATTGTTAATCAATATGAACGAGGAGTAATGCTGACTTTAGGAAAATATACAGGAATACGGCAACCTGGCTTAACCTGGATTTTTTGGCCATTTACTATTCAAAGAATGTTACGAGTTGATCTTCGTGTTAAAGCTGTTGATGTTCCAGATCAAAAAGCAATTACCAAAGACAACATTTCAGTAAATGTTAATGCAGTAATTTATTATCAAGTTGCTGATGCAAACAGGGCAGTGCTTGATGTAGAAGATTTTTTTCATGCAATGTCGCAACTTGCGCAAACAACAATGCGAGATGTGGTTGGAGAAGTTGAGCTCGATGAACTTTTGGCGCAACGAGATAAAATTTCTGAACGAATTCGGGAAATTGTAGATAAAATTTCTGATGAGTGGGGAATTAAGGTAAGTAGTGTTTCATTAAAAGATGTTGCACTTCCATCAGACATGGAGCGAACAATTGCAAAACAAGCTGAAGCGGAACGAGAAAAGCGAGCAGTAATTATTAAAGCAGAAGGGGAGGTTGCTTCAGCAGAAAATATGCGAAAAGCAGCTGCAATTCTTGGGGAAACTCCGGGTGCACTTCATTTACGAACATTACAATCATTAAACGATTTATCTTCTGACCAATCGAATACTGTTATTTTTGCATTACCACTTGAGGTTCTGCGAGCGTTTGAAAGATTTAACGCTTCTAAATAATCTCTATGGAACAAATAATGTACGGAGCAAATCAACAAGACTTACTACTTAATGCAATTGGAGCAATATCACCAGGTGACATCGCATTTGCTTTTAGTCTTTTTGCACTTGTGATGATTTGGGCTTTTGTGTGGAAGGGAATTGCGCTTTGGAAAGCTGCACAAAATAATTCTGTTCCTTGGTTTGTTGGATTACTACTTGTTAATACGCTTGGTATTTTAGAAATTATTTATATTTTTGTTATCAGTAAAAAACAAACTGATGTGGCTAATCATAAAAAAACTAAAGGAGAAATTTTGCAAGACGCTGTGATTGATGCTGAATTAAAAAAGATGAAAGAAGAAGTAAAAACAGAATCTGAGGACAACCCGCACATTGCTGCAAAATAGTATGCGACTACTTGGTATTGATTATGGAACAAAGCGAACAGGAATAGCCCTTTCTGACGAAGGGGGAAGAGTTGCATTTCCTCACACTATTTTAAGTACAAGAAAAGATCTTATTGTGGAAATTGCTGAAATAGTTGCAGAGTACATGGTTCAAAAAATTATTATAGGAGAATCGAAAGATTTTGATATGAAAGATAATCTTATAATGTCTGCAGTAAAAGAGCTTAAAGAGGATTTAGAAGATAAGCTAGATATAGTGGTTGAGCTTCATCCCGAATTTATGACATCTACGCAGGTAACAAACACGCACTTTGGTGCAGTGCGAAAAGATACACGAGAGGGAGATAAAGAGCGTCGTGTTTACAATATAGATGCTCGTGCTGCGAGTGTGATGTTGCAGAGTTATATTGATAGTAGTAAATAAAAAGTTAACCCCCGCTCCTTAATTAAAAAAAAGACGGGGGTTTTGTGAATATGACTTGAGGTGAGGGTTGCGCTAGGCAACTTCACCACGACCAATGGGGAAGATTGGGCCATGAAGATGGCCACGACGTTGAAGGTAGATGTCTTCAGCGTCGCCAGCTACGACTTTAACCGAGACTTCATTGCCTCGGTGTGAAGTGTACTTTCCTTTTCCGAGCCCCGTATGACGGAATCGGAAGTTGGTTTCCTCCTGGAACTCTTCTTCGGTGTAGTTTTCTTCTTTGACCAAAATGAGGTCAAGAAGCCTTTGAATCAAACGAACGATATACTTTTTCATCAATTATTATTTTCATACTTTTTCACGCATCTCTGCTAAAATAGATGAATTACAATAAAACGAAACCACCTATGACCTCAGAAGAACAAGAAAAGAAATGTAATTGCGAAGAAAACTGTAACTGTGAATGTGATTGCGAAAATAATAAGTGTGAAAAAGGATGTGTATGTGAATCAGAAAAATCTGATATTTCTTCAGAAGTTTGTTCTGCAGAACAGGATGAAAAAAGTGATTCTGCTTCAGAAGTAGCAGAGAGTAAGGAGGATGAAAAAAACTACATTACCTTTGATCAATTCAAAAAAGTTGAAATGACTATTGGAAAAATTGTAGAGGTAGAAGTTGTGGAAGATGCAGATAAATTATTAAAACTAACTGTAGATTTTGGCGATATGGGAACACGACAAATTGTTTCAGGTATTCGTGAATATTTTGAAGACCCACAAAGTATTGTTGGAAAACGTGTACCGTTTGCCACAAACTTACAACCACGAACAATTAGAGGTCTAGAATCGAACGGAATGATTGTTGCTGTTTCAGATAAAAATGGAAATGGATTTTCGTTGCTTGAGGCAGGAGAACATATTACTCCTGGTAGCTCACTTTCATAATACTCCTTTTAGGTTATATGAAAGATAAATTACTTGCGTGGTTTAGATTATATGGAGGCAGGCCACAAGCTAAGCGTTGGCTTTCGGTGCTTTCATTTACCGAGAGTTCATTTTTTCCCATTCCTCCCGATCCATTTCTTATTGCCATGCTTTTTATTAAAGAGAATACATGGTGGAAGTTGGCGCTTAATGTAACTATCTCATCTGTTGCAGGTGGATTATTTGGCTATTACTTAGGGTATACCTTTTTTGAAATATTGGGCCAGCCGCTAATAGACTCATATGGAAAGCAAGCAGAATTTAATACCGTAATTGAACTATTTCAATCGCACGGATTCCTAACAGTATTTACTGCAGCATTTACTCCTATCCCATATAAAATTTTTACACTTGCAAGTGGTTTTGCGGGAGTATCACTTACAACTTTTTTGTTGGCATCGCTATTAGGGAGAGGAATTCGTTTTTTTGCTGTTGCTGGAATTATGCGCTTGTTTGGTGAGAAATTAGGAAAAATTATATTCAAATATTTTAATATTTCATGTGGCCTTTTTGCACTGGTGTTTATTGTATTTATCATTTTCCATTATCTATAGCAATATAACTTCTTTCATTTCCTTTGTTATAATAAAAATATGAAAAAAGAACCTTCTGTTTTAGAATCAATACTCAACTCTTTTCCAGTTCCAAACTATTTGTCTTTTCGTTCAGTTGGAATTGATATCTCGCCTAAGGCAATACGAGTGCTTTCACTAAAAAAACATAATGAAGGATTGCTACCCGAGTTTTATGATGAAAGAATTTTTGAAAAAGAGTGTCCAGTTTTACAAAATGATGAAGATGTAAAATTGTGTGATGAATTGCGATCAATTTTAAAAGACATACAAGAAAAATACGAGATTCAGTTTGCGACAGTTTCACTTCCAGAAGTTAAAACGTATATTTTTAAGACAACAATTCCAGAAGAGGCATTGTCGAGCGTCGACGATGCTTTGGCTGTAAAAATTCAAGAAAACGTTCCATTAGATACCGATAAAATTGTGTACGATTATGCAATTCCCAGAAAAAACAGAAGCGGGGGGGATGTAGAAGTAGTTGTAACGGTGTTTCCAAAAAATGTCATTGCCGCGTATACGAAACTTTTAGATGAAGTAGGAATAATTGCAGTGGCATTTGAATCTGAAAGCCAATCAATTGCACGATCGGTTATTAATAAGGAAGATGTGTCTCCATACTTATTAATGAACCTGGGTTACTCTCAAATTAATTTGGCAATCGTCGAAAGTAATGTTGTTAGTTATACATCTTCACTTTCATATAGTCCTGAAGACCTTATTGCAGATAAAAAAGGTTCAGAAGCTATTGAGTTAAAACGAAAAATTAATCAGCTATTAGTGTATTGGTTTACTAATAAGCGTGATGGAAATGCAGATAATAAAATTACCACCGCTATTATTACTGGTCCTCATGCTACAAATCAGGACATCGTTCAGTATCTTGAAGAAAGTGCGCATATTGTAGTTCAAACTGCCAACGTTTGGAAAAATTGTTTTTCGCTTGATGCTTTTGTTCCAGAGATACCTCGTGATGAATCATTAAGTTATGCAACAGCTGTTGGTTTAGCACTTATTTCACAATAGAAACATGCTTAAGCTTTTACTTCCACACAAAGAAAAAATGATTAAAAGTATTTACAGAACAAGGCTGTTAACGGTTGTTTTATATGGAATAGCTTTAGTGGTTTTATATTATGTGGCTGCACTTACTCCTTCGGTAATCGTTACTCAAGCACAGCGCATCGTTTTACAAGATCAAATTGAAATTGTAAAAGACCCAATTTTAAATAAAGATAAAGTTTTAATGCGTGAACAAATTGCACAGGCTGCACTAACGATCGATTTGTTAGATGAAACTACGTATGAAATTGCAAATATAATTGCAGGAATAACCAGAAATCAACTAAATACTATTGCAATTTCATCAATAGAATTTAGCGGAAAGCGAGACAAGAAAAACAATGTAATTGGTGCTGAAGTTTCGGTGCAAGGAATTGCCGAGAATAGAGAGAGTTTGGTGCAATTTGTTGATGCATTAAAAAAAGAAAGTCAATTTCAATTAGTTAATCTTCCAGTCTCAAGCTTTACTAAAGGATTTGATGTTCCGTTTTCTATTATAATTACTATGAACTCTTTAGAAGTAATAAAAGAATCCAATAATTCTAAGCAATAAGTATGACAATCAACATTCAAGAAAAAACAAAAAAACAATTTGCAGCAGCTTTGATTGTTGTTGCTGTAAGTATTGCCCTCGCAGTTTCTATGTACATAGTTTCTGTAAAGCTACATTCTAATGCAGCTAAGCTTCAAGAGAGTCTTGTGGAGGCTCGTGGGCAAGACATGTCGACTTTAAAACAAGCTATGCGTGGTTACGAACAAAATGCTGCACTCCTTGAAGCTGCGCTTACTGAAAATAATGAAACAATTTTATTTATTGAAGATGTGCAGCGATTAGCACAGCAAGCAGGATTACGTTCTGAAATTAGAAGCATTGAATTATTCGATATAACTGAAACCGCTGAGCGTGTTCGAGTTGTACAGGGAGTTGCTACAGCAGAACGAGCTTATGGGGAGTTAGGGCTAGAAATGACTGTAATGGGGACATGGTCGGGAAACGTGCAGTTTCTTTCGTATCTTGAAAATATTCCTCGGCATCTGGTAATCGAGAATATGCGCATGGGAAGTACATTTAAAGAAGAAGGAAATGCGGAATGGTCGGCGTATTATCAACTGAAAATAACGACAAAATAATATAATCTTCTATGAAACTCTTCGGTAAAAAAAATAATAGCGCAACAGGTATGAAACAAATTGTTAATAAGAAAAAAATTTTATCATTTTCTGGAAAAACTATTCAAACAGATTGGGTAATTACACTTTTTTTGTTTGTACTATTACTTTTAACTGCAATCGGCTGGTCTGTTATTCAATACTTGCACTTAGAAGATGTTGCGATTGAAAATAATGAAGGTGTTGCATCAAGCAAAGAATTAATCGATAGTAAAAAAGTTGATAGTGTTGTGTCAAAGTATAATAAGAAAAATACTCGATTTAGTAATCTTGCTCCAGGATTTATTTTTTCGACAGCAGGTTCTGGTAGTAGCTATGAGTCTCCAGTTCAAGAAGCAGCACAAGAACAATTGTTGTTACAAGAAGAAGCTGAAGATGAAAATGAAGAAGCCTCTGTGGTAGCACCGCCTGCGGCAAGTACGACTACCGAAGATGCAGTAGAGAGTGCTGAGTTGGAATTAAATAACGACTCGGAAAGCGCGGTTGGTGCATCAACCGCAACATCAGTTTCAGAATAAAGCTTTTCTTACAGCGCAGGGTTTGATAGTCTAGAAAAACGCTTCCGTAGTTCAACGGATAGAACAGGGGACTTCTAAGCCTCTGATGAAGGTTCGATTCCTTCCGGAAGCACCACTTCGGTACAATACTATTGCTATCTTTTTTAAACTAATGTATCTTTTATTGCACACCCGCAAGGGCGATTAGCTCAGTTGGCTAGAGCAACCCGTTTACACCGGGTAGGCCAGAGGTTCGAGTCCTCTATCGCCCACACATGATTACATTTGGAATAGTTGGTTTACTGCTCATTTCATATGGGCTTTGGGTTAAAAACGAAAAAGTGCAAGACATTGTCTACATGGCTGGGGGAGGTTTTCTACTTGTGTACAGTGCCTATATCGGTGATCCAGTGTTTATTGTTTTGCAAATAATTTTTATTTTATCGGCACTTATTGAATACGTTAAAATTAGAAAACAGTAATTATATGCCACATATTTCAATATTGGTTTTTGGGAAGGTGCAGCAAGTATTTTTTCGTGCATATGCAAAAGAATGTGCAGATGACTTAGAGATTGTTGGCTGGGTACAAAATCAACAAGATGGAACTGTTCAGATTGAAGCACAGCATTTTAATGAAGATATCCTGAAGGAATTTATTGAAAAGATCCACGAAGGAAGTTCATTGGCCGTGATTGATAGGGTTGAGGTTGGATGGAGCGAGGCGGAAGAGTTTCAAGAGCACTTCAGAATCCTTTCATAGTTTGGTATTGTTTTTATATGTCACATGAATTACCAAAAATAATCACCGATGAAGAGGAAAAAGCTGGTTACGAAAAAATGTTGAAAAGTTCAGAAACAACGTTGGCGAATTTCCCAGAACATGTCTTGGTTGATTTAGAATTGGTAGCCGAGTCGAATGAAGACTTACAAGAACCAATTGAAGAAATGATTGTGTGGTGTAAGCGATATACATTAACTGTTATTGAGTTTGAAAAACTAGCAACCGACCCAGATGCCATTGAGCGATTTCAAGAGCTAGGTGAATCACGTGGTAAGACACACGATGCAACCATGGATGCAATTAATTTGGTTGTTCGAGAAATGAATAAGTCGTATGAAGATACAGAATGGGCTACAGAATATAATTTACATGATGTAAAAAATAACAGAGTTCATTATGCAAAATTTGCAATACTGCTTACTTTAAAGAAATTACTGATGGATACAGAAGAGCAAGAGGGTAAGTAGGTGTTATTTCACAAGCATTGACAATATAGTAAATTGTATTACTTTGAATAAAGCATGAACACAGACGAACAAAAACAAAAAGCTTTAATACTTGAGTACACTGAGCTTGCGCTTAAAAGTGTTGGTAAAAACAAAGAACGTCTTGATGAAATTAAGGCACTTCTTGATATGAGTCACTCAGAAATCATTGAAGCAAGCGCAAAACAACTTGTTGGATAGCGCTTTTTTCTTTATGAATATTCCTATACTTTACGAAGATGACGACATGGTTGCTATTAATAAGCCAGCAGGCTTGGTTGTTCACGGTGATGGAAAAAGTGATATATACACGCTCGTAGATTGGGTGATAGAACATTTCCCAGAAGCAAAAAAAGTGGGAGAACCAATTACATTACCTTCAGGTGAAATAATTTTACGTTCGGGGATTGTTCATCGTCTTGATAAAGATACCACTGGTGTGATGTTGCTCGCAAAAACAAACACAGGTTTTTTGTATTTAAAAGAACAATTTCAAAATAGAACTATCGAAAAAACATATCACGCGTTTGTGTATGGAAATTTGAAAGAAGACACACTCTTTATTGATGATCCAATTGGAAGAAGTTCAAATAGTATCCGTAAATGGACTTCTGGGAAAGATATGCGAGGAGCATCGCGCAATGCAGAAACAGTAGTTACAGTAGTAGAACGAGGTAAAGATGCTGACACAGGAGAGGTGGTGACATTTGTTGCAGCTAATCCTAAAACAGGAAGAACACATCAAATACGAGTTCATTTAAATTATATTGGACGTCCAATTATTGCAGATAGTTTATATACAAAACGAGTATCGTTACTTGGATTTAGTCGCGTAGCACTTCATGCAAGAGAAATTTCTTTTGTTACTTTGGATAATTGTAAAAAAACAATTGAGGCAGAGTATCCAGAAGATTTTACTTTTGCACTACAACAGTTTGAAAAATAGTCAGCAGAGGCGTATAGTAAAAAAGATGAAAGGTCCTTATAATAAATTCGGGTCTCTCCTTGATTTTGATTGCCCGGTCTGCAATCAGAGCGAAGCGTCAAGGAACTTAGGGCAGGCTTCACCTCAAAACAAACTAACTAGAAAGGAACCAAGATGATTATGGGATATTCTTCAGGAAAAATAAGAAGCCGTCTCTTTAAAATGAGACAGAATGCCAACTTTCAAAGGAGGTGAACGTTTAAGTGGGAATTTTCTTAGGAATACTAAGAAAAGCCTGATGTGGGTACCCTCCCACAGCTCGAGCTTATTGGATGATTAATACTCGTCACACAACTAAACACTTGAATGTGTAAGACAGTAAGTTAACAAAACCACTTCGGTTTTAGGTTGCGAAAGCAGTCACAGTAGCGTTGGTTCTATCCCGCGCTACTGTTTTTATTTTTAAAATACATCTTGCCACATAAAACACCCTGTGCTAAAGTAGCCCGCACATATGACACACGTAATATCTCCAGTAAATATAGAGAAACGAAAAAGCCTCGATCTTCGATCGGGTGATACTGTTCGTGTTCATCAAAAAATTGAGGAGAAGGGAAAAACTCGAATTCAGGTTTTTGAAGGCCTAGTACTTTCTCGAAAGCATGGAACTGAAGCAGGAGCCACTTTTACTGTACGACGCTCAACAGGAGGATTTGGAGTAGAAAAAATCTATCCGCTGTACTCACCAATGATTGATAAGATTGAAATCACTAAGCGATCTAAAGTTCGACGAAGTAAGTTGTATTACATTCGACGTAAAGCTATCAAGCAAATTTCAAAACGAATGAAGATGATGTTTGTAAAAATCGATGATCAAGTAAAAGAAGAAGATAAGCCTGTTGAACCAGATACTGAGGCTGCAGAAACAGCAGAAGAAGTGGTAGAAAACACAGAGGCTCCTGCAGAAACAGAAGTTGTAGAAGAAGCAAAAACAGAAGAAACACTCGAAGAGAAGAAAGAAGAGTCTACTGAAGAAAAGAAAGGTTAAGTTTAGATAAAATAAAAACCACATCAAGAGATGTGGTTTTTTTGTTTGTGCCCAGGAGGGGAATCGGCGCAGGTTTCTAATTCATTTCATTCATAAGAAACTGCTGCCCCAGCTCGCCGACAAGCACTCACTACGTTCGTCTTGTGTACCGGCTCCGCTTTTCTCGTCCTCTCTGAACACTTATATAAAAATCACCCAAAGCTATACGCTTTGAGTTCATTTATATAATGTGCCCAGGAGGGGACTCGAACCCCTATGTCATGAAGACCACGGCCCTCAACCGTGTGTGTATACCAATTCCACCACCTGGGCAAATGTAGTTGTCATTCCCAACTTGATTGGAAATGACAAAATTACTGCGAGCACTGAGAGATCCTCACTCAAGTTGAGGATGACAGTGGTATTCATTATGCACAAAGATTATTCCTATATCAAACAGTTCTGCTGTGAATTTGCATATTCTCTGCTATGATATTGAGATTATGACATCAGCATTACTTATTTGGGTTATCGTATTTATCGCCTCAATGGCATTACTTATTAAAAGTTCAGATTGGCTACTCGACAGCTCAGAGAAAATTGGATTACGGGCAGGAATGTCGCCGTTTTTGGTTGGAATTACTATTGTGGCGTTTGGAACTTCATTCCCAGAACTCGTATCTTCATTTTTTGCGATTTTTAATAATGCATCTGAGATTGTTGCATCAAATGTTATTGGTTCAAATATTGCAAATATTCTCTTGGTAGTAGGAGTGGCTGCATTGGTAGGAAAAAAACTTACTGTTACAAAAAATCTTATTGATTTAGATTTACCACTTATTGCACTTTCAACAACATTATTTGTAATTTTCGCATGGAGCGGAACTATCAATCTTATTGAGTCTATTATTTTGCTTGTAGGATATGCAATTTATTTAGTTTCTGCATTAATGATTCGTGACGAAGATGAAAATGAGATTGAGCAAGTTACTAAGCCAGAGGTAACAAAAAAAGATATTGTTCTGCTGGTTGTAGGAATTATTGGTTTGGCGATTGGAGCAAAATACCTTATCGATTCAATTACAAATTTATCAGCAATCTTAAACATTGGGCAAGGCGTTATTGCACTTACAGCAGTTGCGGTTGGTACTTCACTACCAGAACTTTTGGTTTCAGTAAAAGCCGCACTACAAGGGAAGGCAGAGGTTGCACTTGGAAACATATTTGGATCAAATGTATTTAACGTGTTTGTAGTAATTGGATTACCAGGATTGTTCAAAGAACTTCCAATTGACGAACCAACATTACTCATCGCAATGCCGTTTCTTGTTGTCTCATCTTTATTATTTATATTTTCTGGAATTTCTCGAAGAATTCACATTCAAGAAGGAGCCTTATATTTACTTATTTATATTGTATTCATTGGGAAACTATTTCAACTCTTTTAAAGAGTTGTTGCTTGCTACTAGACGAGTAGACATATAATTAGTAGTATCTTCCTACGCTTACTGTCGTTTTCAGTTCGACTGATAACCCAGAAAGGTTAGCCATGGTCTTTATGGTGTAATGGTTAGCACTAGGGTTTGTGGAACCCTCAGTCCGGGTTCGAATCCCGGTAGAGACCCAAATAATAATGAAGCAGAAGCGTAGCTTTTGCATAATATATTTTTGGAGGAGCTAGTGGGATGAGAAAGACGGAAGAAGTAAGTTTGAAGTAAAACGAAAACTTATTTCTGAGTCGGGGTCGCGAGCACTTTGTAGAATTGGAACGAATGTAATGAGTGAACAATTATACTTAGTGACATGTGACCGAATCCCGGTAGGAACCAAAATTAAAAAATACTCGCTTTTGGTGGGTGTTTTTTTTGTTATCATAGTTTTATGAAAGTCACGTACAAATACGACAAAAAAGAAGACATTTGGTGTATAACAAACAAAGGAAAGATTTCTCATAATTCTCCACACCCAACAAAAGTATATGAACTAATGGTTAATAAGATTGGAGAAAATCCAGAAGAAAAAGAAGTGTCAAAATTCATAGATGAATATTTAGAAGAAAATAATTACAATGTAGAGCTACTCGCAAAAACTTTCGAGAAAGAGTTTGTAGAAATAGCTGATAAATATCATAAAATTGCAGAACAGGTTTTTGGAGTTACTTTAAAAAATGATGTTGTTGGATATCTTACTGTTAATAATAGATGTCCATACTCTATTCAAGAAAACTTATTTTTCGTATCTGTTTCTGTAGATTCAGCTAATAGAATTGCAATGCATGAACTTTGGCATTTTTATACGTGGTACAGATTTCCCAATGATGTTTTAAAAATTGACCCAGTTGTATATAACGACATTAAAGAATCGTTAAGTGTTTTGCTAAATATCGAATGCAAAGAATTATATGGTGAAGGGGTAGAAGACAAAGGATATCCAAGACATGAAGAGTTAAGGAAACGAATAGTTACTGTGTGGAATAAAACAAAAGACATTCAGAAGGTTTGGGATGATGCACTTAATTTTATTGATAAGTTGTAAATATGAAAATAACTTTCCTCAACAATCCAAATTTATCTGGCAATAGTGCAGACGAAAAACACGATGCTCGGATAAAAGAAATTGAACCCCATTTAGAAGAATTCATAAAAAATAACAAGTATCTGAAATATGAAGAAGTGAGTATTGAGTTTGCTCATACGGGAGTTGCTTCGTTTGTAATGTTTATGCAGGCAGATAAAAAATATGTTTTAAAAATTGCACTAAGTAGTTATTCTGCAGGCGAGAATGAGTTTCTAAAGATGTGGCAGGAAGCTGGAGTTAGGGTTCCAGAAATATATGAAACAGGAAAAATACTCTCATATGAATATATACTTATGGAATTTATTGACGCACCGATTTTACAAAATGCATACTCAGAAGAAGAATTACATAGTTTAGGAAAATACAAAGAAGCAGGAAGTATTTTAAGAACTATTCACAAACCTATTGCTGAAGGTTTTGGACAATATAGAGATGGAAAAGGTGAATATGATTCTTTTCCTGAGTATTTTGAAAGTGAAGATTATCAAAAAAGAGTTCGTATGATTAAAGAGCAAAATTTATTAGAAGAAAAACATGGCTCACTCCAAAAGATGAAAGAAGTTCTTTATGCTTTTATTGAAGAAAACCCGCAGCCAAGTTGCTGTCATTTTGATTACAGCTTGGGGCATATTTTTGCCACAGAACCACTTACTGTTTTTGATCCTGCACCTCATATAAATAACAGGTACATAGACACTGGAAGAACTATTGTTAATTACTTGGCTCACGGGAAATATCCAGAACAATTTGTAGAAGGATATTTTGAAAATGAAGAGAAAGACGAACAAATGCTTCATGCTTCTATTATGTTTAACGTTCTGTATAAACTCCCTTATATTCACAAAAAGGGAAAAACAGAGTTTGTTGATAATTTACTTACATACTTGGTAGAGAATAGATTTAAGTTAGAACGTTAAATTTATTTTGGTTTTAGTATTCTCCATTACACACGACCCTAAATTATGTTTTTAAATACTCACTACGTTTTGATGGGTGTTTTTTGTTATGATGTTTTATGTGAATAACGTGTTGATTAAAAAACAATCTCCTAAAGGTGTAGAAGCTGTAAAAACAGGAGAAGTGTATAAAGATTCAAGATTGGTATTGTAAATTACCGGAATATAAATTAGATTTCTATGCAAAATAAAAGTTTTTGATATAAACATCACATCAGCTTAAATATTTGATGTGCTTTATAATATATACATGACTAAAATACTAAAAGTTTTTTTAATTATCACAGCGCTCGTAGTAGTTATTATTGGGTTATTCTATTTCAGTAAAAGTTTTGATAAAATAGAAAATAATAATCTGCAAATTAATGATGATTCTGTAAGTGAAAAAGTATACGATACGATTATTGTTGGTGCAGGAATATCTGGACTCTCTGCATATCAAAAGTTATCTCAAAATAAGAATTTATCTATATTAATAATTGAAGCACGTGATCGCATCGGAGGTCGTATTTGGACAGATACTCTTGGTGAAACCATTGCTGCTGATTTAGGGGCAAGTTGGATTCATGGTGTAAAAGGAAATCCTATTAGTAAAATCGTAAAAGATAATAACATTTCTGTTGCCCCAACTAATTATGATAATGATATCGTCTATAATTCTAATGGTGTAGAAATAGAATATCAAAAAGATCTTGTAGAAGATTTTCAAAAATTTGCAAAAGATAATTATTACGTTGATTTTATGACCTTACTAGACGAGTATGCAAAAAATATATCTAAAGAAGAAAAAGCTTACTTGCGCTTTATTCTGAATACATTACTAACACATGAATTAGGTGCAAACCTGTCTGATATTTCATACGCAAGTTTTGATGTAGGGAAGGAATTTGCAGGAGGTGACGTAGTGTTTCGTGATGGGTATAGCCAGATTATTGAAATTCTTGCTAAGGGTGCTGATATTCGATTGGGCGATCCTGTAACTACTATTTCTTACGATGGAATATTGGCAACAGTTAGTACAGCGAGCGGTCTGTCATATAAAGCTCAAACGGTGTTAGTAACTGTTCCGTTAGGTGTTTTGCAAAAAGGATATATCGAATTTATTCCACCACTACCAGAAAAAAAGATGCAAGCTATAAACACTTTAGGTATGGGTGTATTAAATAAAACGTATTTGTTGTTTGAGGATGTGTTTTGGGATGCAGAAGTAGAAATTATTGGATATCTTCAAAAAAATGAAAGATGGGCTGAGGTGGTAAATCTTTATCCGGTAATCGGTCAACCTGTTTTGGTGATGTTTAATGGTGGAGTTCAGGCAGAAGAGGTTGAGTTATTATCTGATACTGAAACAGTTGCCGAGGCAGTGGTTGTATTAGAAAATATATATGGTACAAAAAAGGTAACACCTGTTGTAGATAGTCTCATTACTCGATGGAGTGCCGACGAGTGGTCGGGTGGTTCATATTCATATTTACCAAAAGGTGCGAATGAGGATGTCTATCAAACACTTGCTGAATCTGTAGAAAATATATTTTTTGCAGGAGAAGCTACGAATAAAGATTACCCCGCAACTGTACACGGAGCGTATCTTTCTGGTGTACGCACAGCAAAAGAAATTAGTAAGAGTTTGCGTTAATAGAGTGCTCCTGCATCTTAGTGCTTATTACCATAAGTAAGCACTCACACCTTTTCGTCTTACTTTAAGCGTGACACCCTGTATTACAAATATATGTTTCAACAGGTTGAATATATAAATAGATTTCAAAAACACTCACTAAGTTTGGCGAGTGTTTTTTTGTTATACTATATTTTGACATGATAAAAGTACCAAAAACAATTCCAGAAAAAGGATACTACTACCACTACAAACATGACCCGAAGGGTGACGTGAACAACTATGCTTATGAAGTTATAGGTGTTGGCTGTCACACAGAGGATGATTGTCGTGAACAAGATCAAAACTTAATGGTGTATCGACCTTTATATAAATCTTCAGTCTATGAAGCAGGACGTTTATTCGATATTCGTCCGCTTGAAATGTGGATGGAAGATGTTGAGGTTGATGGTGTATCAGTTCCTCGATTTAAACTTATTACCGACGAAGAGGTTATTGCTCAGCTCGATGATATTCGTACTGATATGTACGATTAACTTCGACTTTTAGTAATCCAAGACTAATTTTAAAGGTACTAAAATAAATTATTTACATGAAACTACTCAAAGAAATCAGTGATAAATCACTTGGAAAATCAGACAGTGAAATTTTAGGAAAAACATACAAACTTCGTAAATCTGCACGTGGTGTTTTGTTAAATGATAAAAATGAAGTAGCAATTCAGTATGTAAGTAAATGGAACTACCACAAACTTCCTGGAGGAGGTATTGATCCAGGCGAAACAGTTGAGGAAGGATTAAAAAGAGAGCTTGTTGAAGAGGTTGGATGTGATTGTGAAATTGTAGAAGAACTCGGTTTGATAATCGAGTATCGCGTTGAACAAGAACTACTTCATATGTCACATGGATATATTTGTAGAGTAAAAGGAGAGGTTGGTGAACCAAGCTACGAGCAGGGTGAAATAGATGCAGGATTTAAAACCGTTTGGGTTCCACTCGACGAAGCTATCGTGTTGATTGATATAAAAGAGTACCCCGAAAATATTTACCAGGCAAAATCTATTATTGAACGAGAAACAACTTTTTTGAAAGAAGCGAAGAGGATTTTGAATAGATAATAACTACGAATGTACTAGTTGCGTAAAATATTGACTTACTATTTTTTATATTGTAATGTGCGAGCAAACGTCGTACGTTTACAATTTGTAATGATTGTTAAACCCTAGCCTAAAAAGAAAGGAAACCAAAAAACATGGAATTTGAAAAAATTTCTCACAGAGGAAATCTTGATGACTGTATTGCTGATCTACTTCACCGTATCCAAGAGGTGCACGGTGAGAAGAAAGGCATATTCATTCTTCGAGATAAATTCTCTGAGTATTGTGATGTTCACAAAAATACAGCCCGCAAGTGGATTGATCCATTAGCGGATGTAGAAATCCAAGTCCCTACGAAAGTGCAACTTATTGCACTTCTTGAATCTCTTGGTTATGAGGTTACTGAAGTCCTTCGACTACAGGATCCCGTCCGAAGAGGCTTCAAAGTTGTTGGTATGAAGATTGTCTCGATTGAGACATTTCTTGATACGGTTGGATTTAAAAGACCCAATTCATTTTTTCGCATCTTCTCTGAACCAAGCAGTGGGACTAAGGAAGATAAAGCGCAAAAAATGCGAAGTATGTGGGTGGCAAATAAAGACCGAATTGCTGAAGCTGAAAAAGTTATTCAGCAGTGGTATCTTTCGGTGCTCTATGGGGCACATGAGAGTAACCAAGGTTTTGAGCCAGAAGGATCCTCAAAAGAGGAAAAAAATAAGGTGTTGCCATTGAACAATGGAAACACAACACCTTTCCTTATCTTCTCATTGATGGAAACTTTGAATAAAGTTCTTGGAAATGAAGATGTGTTTCAAAAAATTCTGCAAAGTGCTTCGTTTTCTGAAAAACGACAGCTTATTTTGCAGCTTTCATCCAAGATGAATATGCTTGGTTCGAAAGTGTATGAAACTGAAAAGGAGAATCAGGATGAGTGAAAACACTCATCAATATCGATGCATTGTTGAATCAGTTATTCCAAAAGGGAAACATGGTCCATATGCAGTCGCTACAACAACATCCGAAGATGTCGATGGGTCCATCACATTTTCATTGGATAAACCCGTTTGGACCGAAACCAGAAACCCCGAGAATGGCGAAATCGTTATTCTCACAGATCTAACAGAAAAGCGTGCCGGGTGGCGCGCATCTCAAGCTCGATTTAGTCGACCTGGAGACAACAAAGTGCTGTTAGATAAGCAATCAGAAATTCCACAGAAAGGAAAAAAGAAATGAGTAAAAAATCAGGTCTTGGAAAAAAGATCAGAACTATAACGATCCGCTTAGATGATATCAAAACAACCTTTTTCGTAAGAAAAAGGCTCAACGATAATCATGTTCTTGCTTTAGCAGAACTGAAAGAGAGTGGTGTAGATCTTGACAACATTGATGTTGATGAGAATCTCAATAACATTGATGGACGTCACCGAGTTGCATGCTACGACCTTTTGGGAATAGAGGAAATCGAAGTTGACGTTTGGAGGTATCCTTCGGAAGAAGTGAAAGTGGCTGCGGCATACATGTCGAACAGTGGTGGAGCTTTGCCTCCGACCCAAGAAGATACTGAATACACCATCAAAGCGATGTTGGATGCAAACGTTTCTCAAAAGCGAATCATTGAACTGCTTGGATTGAATTCTAAGCTACTTCGAGGATACGTTGAGCGCATTCGCCGAAAAGAGAAAGCTCGAGCATTGCAAAATGCTAAAGATGCAGTTGCATCAGGTGAACTTACAGTTGTGAAAGCAGCTGAAGCATTTGATGTACAGCTTCCAACTCTCAAAGCTGCTATCTCTGGAAAGAAGGTGAAAGAAACATCTCGCGCTGGCGAGATTGGAGCAAGACTTGTTAAGCTGCAAAAACAGCGGAACAACGGCGTCGGCCAGAGCATGAGAGTCTTGCAACAAGAGCTCGAGGACGGAGACACTTCGAAAGGAGATGTTCTGAAGTCTGTTCGTGAACTTAAAAGGTTGCTGAAGGCTGCCGTTAAGCGCACTGAAGATTGGGAAACTCGCATCAAGGCGATGGACTAATCTTCACTCAAAACAATCATTACAAATTTCGTGTACCTGTTTCGACGGGTGCACGTTTTTATTTTTAGTAGACACACTTCATTTTTTATCTTAAATTATCAAAGATGAAAGTTCCAATACAGCAACCAGAACCAGGCTTTTACTACCATTTCAAACATGAACAAAAAGAGGGTAGTGCACATCATGCATATGAAGTGTTTGGTCCGTGTCGACATACCGAGACGGGTGAATGGTCGGTAATGTATCGACCGATGTATGAGTTGATAGCTGATGGTGTTGTAGTAAAAATATGTAATCGACCACTTGAGATGTTTCTTGAAGAAGCTCAAGATGAAAAAGGTAACACTGTTCCTCGATTCACAAAAATTACTGACCCAAAAGTTATTATTGGATTGAGAAAGGTCGGTTCGCATCTTTATCCTTCTGTAGGATAAATTTTTCTATATTTTGTAGTTGTGTTCTGTAACACGTATAATGCGAACATGACTTTCCTGAAGCGACTCCATTTTAAAGAAGCACTTGTGGTTTTACTTACCATCGCTATTTTCATTGCTGTAAATTATTATTCAAATATATTTGCAGAGCCACTTATTGCATATTTTGAAGGGAAAGGTCCAAGTACAATTTTCTTGTATATTGCGATTGTTATTATTTCTTTCATCATACCTCCTATTAATTCAGTGTTTTTGTTCCCGGTAATGGTGGTGCTTTATGGTGGCTTTATTGCAGTTGTTGCAAGTGTCATTGCATGGACTGGTGGAGGAATGATTACCTATTATTTATCTCGAAAGTATGGAAAACGTGTGGTTACAAAATTTGTTTCAAATCAACAAATTGCAAAGCTTGAAAAAATGGAAGCAAAAATTCCTCAAAATAAAAAATTCATAGGCTTAATTGCACTTCACTCACTGCTTCCTGGAGACATTCTCGGCTACGTGCTTGGGCTATTTATTACAGTTCCATATCTAAAATACGGACTTGCTATGTTTATTGGAAATATTCCGTTTACTGCTACTGCGCTTTTGGCAGTACATGTAAGTTTATTGTGGCAAGTTGTGATTAGTGTCTGCATCGTACTCGGAACATTATTTGGTATAAAGCTATTTGGAAACAAATTTTTGCAATAACACCTTTTCTTTGCTTAAATGCTACTAAATGAAAACACTGAACTTTGCATTTGATTTCGACGACGTATTAGTTGCTTTTAATGCAACATTTGCGTTGTATCACAATGAACGTCACGGAACTGTTATTGGTTATGATGACATTCATAATCATGATTTGGAGCATGTTTATGATTGTACGAAAGAGGAAATTATTGCACGTATTGGTGCATTCTTTCTTTCTGAAAATCATGTAGCGACACCTGCAGCATTGGGTGCACAACAGATGCTCCATAATGTTAACAAGCATGGAAGATCGTTTGTTGTTACTGCGCGTCCAGAACGGTTTCAAGAACAAACACAGGTGCTTGTCGATTTGTTGTTTCCTGGCCAGATTGATTTTGTGCACTACACAAGTCAATTTGGAAGTGAAGCGGGTGAAACTCCAAAAACAAAAGCGGAAGTTTGTTTGGGGCTTGAGGCAACATTGCTTGTCGACGACATGCCGCATCATACAGATGGTGCGGCACTCGCGGGTTTGAAAACCGTCTTGCTTCACACACCGTGGAATTGTTCACATGAAATTCATCCTACAACAACTCGTGTACGCGGTCTGAAAGAAGTTGAATCTGAAATCATAAAAATAGCGTCGCTTGTTTCGAAATAAAATCGAAACATTTTCTTTTGGTAATAATAAAATAAAGAAAATACTGCAATCATGCATTTTATTTTTATCTAAGTCTCTTCTGTGAGCGATATCTCTGCGCTTAACCAGATTTTTCTGATAGGCCTCTAGTTCTTCATCAGTCATTCCAATCATTGCTCGGAAATCTGAATTAAGAGAAGGATGAAACTCATCTTCTCGAACCCAAAGACAATTCCACCAAAGTTTTATTCCAGCGTGCCAGTATCTGCATATCAGGTAATTTTTCCTCGACCGCACCCTCAGTAAGACTAGTTTCAGTTTTGTTTTCATATTTACATCTCTCTGTTTGTATAATGGACTTTTGTAGTTAAAAATACAATATAAAAATTTCATAAAAAACTTATTATACTTTGGTACTTTTGCTGTATAAAAAATAACACGTAAAATAAAAGACTATGAACGCAATAATTTTGGCAGCAGGAAGAGGGAAACGAATGGAGCATTTAACAGAAAAAACTCCTAAGCCAATGCTGGAGTTTGAAGGAAAGAATTTACTTGAACATAAGTTAGAAGCATTGCCAGAACACTGTAAAAATGTAGTTTTTGTTGTTTCATATTATGGAGATGTAATTAGAGAATATTTTGGTACTAGCTTTGGAGGAAGAACTATTCACTATGTAGAACAAGAAGAACTAAATGGCACAGGTGGTGCGATATATGCAGCAAGAGCATATGTTACTGGCCCAACGATTGTATTGATGGGAGATGATTTGTATGGAAAGGAAGACATAGAAAGAATTTCTAAACATGCGTGGGCAATTGGATTACAAGAAGCTCATGAAGAATTTAAAGGTGGACGTATAGATATTATTGCTTCAGACGCCGGGGAGCTTTGTTTATATAACGTATGTGAATCGGGAGGAGGGTTAGGAGACATGTTGTGTACTGGTTTGTACATGATTGACAAAGAGTTTTTTAATTATCCGTTGGTAGAACTTCCGAATGGTGAATACGGGTTACCACAAACATTAAGTGTTATTGCGAATGAGCGCGATGTTCCCGTTGTGCATGTTAACAATTGGAAACGTATAACTGCGCCACAAGATTTAACATAAACGTTTATAATAAAAGTATTACTATTTTAAAATCTTCATTATTTATATGGCAACTTCACTACTAATAGCGAAAATACTTGGAATTGTTATGTTAACAAAAGCAATTGGTGTTTTTGTTAAAGGAGACGAGATGGTTGAAATGATTCAAGAACTTAAGCAAGGTAAATTACTATTATATCTAGTTACAACACTGGAACTTATCGCAGGTCTTGTTATTGTGCTTACACACTCTGTTTGGGAGGGTTGGCCAGCAATAATAACTATACTTGGGTGGCTTATGATTTTGGAAGGGGCATACTTTATGATTTTTCCAATGGAACCATGTATGCGTTTTATTAAGAAAATTAAAAAAACAGATCATATTAGAAAGTATGCGGTTATTGCACTTATCTTAGGGTTATATTTAACATACAAAGGGTTTAACTTATAAAATTATGGGAAAGATTGTAATTACAGTATTGGCCTTTTTAGGAATCATGGCGTTGTTTAGAGGAGGGTGGTAGAGAGAAAATAAAAAACCTCATCAGATTTACGTGATGAGGTTTTTTATTACCTAACCCTGACAGGCCTTTCGTCGTGGGTCGATTTTATTGATTCGTCGAAGTCTTCCTTTCCGCCAAATAAGTTGGTCTCCAGGTTTTTCAACTTTGAGTGATGATTTGTAACGCATAGCTAGTGATTTATCTATATAATTTGTTTGCTATTTTTACCATATTTAAGTTGTTTTGCAAGGACCCTTTTATTTTTTAGAGCATACTATTTAATTTTTAGAAATTCTTTATTTTTTAAAAAACTACCCTGTGAAACCCCTCAATTGTAGGCGCAAAACAATGTGTCGCTTGCGGAAAGTGTTTGTCAATTATGTAATTGCTTATCCACGCACTTTTTGAGGTTCCAGCAGTGTATAATCTGAAAAGCAGAAGAACATTCGTAAAGTTTGTATAACTTTTTTATCAACCGAGTATAATTTATTTACTATATGTCACCATTAGAAATCTCTGTAACAAAACGAGACGGAACCAAAGCAACGTATGATGCAAATCGAATTAATAAAGCTATTGAGCGGGCTTGTGAAGGTCTTCCTAATGCAACTGAAATGGTTATGCAGGTTGCAACCGAGACTTCAGTAACCTTGTACGACGGTGTTACCGAGGATGAGTTAGATGAAGCTGTAATTAATACAGCACTTCAAAATATTAAAGAAGATACAAACTACGATATTCTTGCAAAACGTATTCTCCTAAAAACTGCATATTCACGTGTGCTTGGTGATTTTGACAAAGGCGACATGGAGGCTCCTCAAACATTGCACGAGAAAAAATTTGTTGAGCATATTAAAAAATGGGTAGACCGTGGTTTGCTAGACAAACGGATGATTGAAAAGTTTGATCTTGATGATCTTGCAAAAACACTTGATGTTTCTCGAGATGAATTATTTAACTACGCCGGGCTTTCAAGTTTACTTAATCGATACGCACTCAAAGGAGAAGATCAAAAACCTGCTGAAACTCCTCAATTTGCATTTATGCGAATTGCTATGGGTCTTTCATATAATGAAAAAGATCCAACCGAACAAGCAAAAATATTCTACAATCGTTTTTCTAAATTAGAATATTTACCAGCAGGTTCAACAAATTTAAATGCGGGAACAAATAGTCCAGCACTTTCAAATTGTATTTTACTTGAAATTCACGACGACATGGAACATATTGCAAAATCTGTTTCAGATATCATGATGCTCTCGAAAGGTTCAGCAGGAATTGGAGCTTCTGTTACAAAAATACGAGCAACAGGTTCACCGCTTCATGCATCTAATACAACTTCTTCAGGTCCGATTCCTTTTATGAAAGTAATTGATGTTGCAATTCGAGCAATCCAACGAGGAGGAAAGAAAAAAGGTGCTTTAGCTTTCTATATGGAGAACTGGCACTATGATTTCCCAGAATTTCTAGAAGCACGACAAGGTTCAGGTGATGAGCATCAGCGATTCCGAACAGCAAATACCGCAGCATTTATTTCTGATGAATTTATGAAACGAGTTCGAAATAATGAGCAGTGGTATATGTTCGATCCGAATGAGGTGCAGGATTTAAATGAGTTGTATGGAGAGGCGTTTTCAAAGCGCTATGCTGAATATGTAAAAAAAGCAGAAGAGGGAAAGATGCGAGTATATCGTAAGGTTTCTGCAAAACAGCAATTCGCCCAAATTACCGCAACACTTGTTTCTACGTCTCATCCATGGATTACCTTTAAAGATCCAATTAACTTGCGAGCTATTAATAACAACACGGGAACAATTCATATGTCGAACTTGTGTACAGAAATTTGTCTTCCTCAAGACAAAGACAATATCGCAGTATGTAACTTGGCAACAGTTAATCTTTCAAAACATCTTAAGGAGTCTGTAAAGGAAATGGATTGGCAAAAACTTGAAAATACTGTGCGAGTAGCGGTTCGTCACCTGGATAATCTTATCGACATTAACAAGCTTGCAGTGCCGGAAGCATCCAACTCGGACTTACAAAATCGCGCAGTCGGGCTTGGGGTGATGGGGTTTGCAGATGTTGTTGAGCAAATGGGATGGTCGTACGAAAATAAAGACGCTTACGACTTTGCCGATAGACTTTTTGAATTCATTAGTTATATGGCAATTGATGAATCAGCAAACCTTGCTAAAGAACGTGGAAGTTATCCAAACTTTGAAGGATCAGGGTGGTCGAAAGGAAAGGTTCCTATCGATACGCTTGAGAAGCTCGAGAAAGAACGAGGAGTAGCACTTACTGTAGATAAGAGTTCAAAACATGGAGGGCTCGATTGGGATGGGTTGCGAGCAAAAGTTAAACAAGGGATGCGAAATGCAACATTAATGGCTATTGCTCCTAATGCAAATATTGGTTTGGTTGCAGGAACCGTTCCTGGAATTGATGCACGATTTGCACAAGTATTCTCCCGAAATAAAATCTCTGGAAAATATCTTGATATCAATACAAATCTTGTAAACGACTTGAAACAAAGAGGCTTGTGGGAAAAAGTACGAGACAGTATTTTTGAACATCAAGGAGATATTGCAAATATTGAAGCTATCCCAGACGATCTTAAGGTTATTTACAAAACTTCATTCACAACTTCACCATATGCATATATTGAAGTTGCTGCACGAGCACAAAAATGGATTGATCAAGCTATGTCACGAAACATGTACATTGCAACTCGAGACAATCAAGAGATTATGAAAATTTATGCATCAGCATGGGAGAAAGGATTGAAGTCTACGTATTATTTGCATATGCAGCCTCGTCATACGGCAGAGCAATCAACTTCTAAAGTTAATAAGGCAACTACTATGGGGAAAGTTGGGTTTGGAGCGCTTAGAGCTAAAATGGCAGCATCACCAGCACAGGCAAATCAAGAAGTCACAGTCTCTACAGAAACACCGAAAGTCTCACCGGTTATTGCCCAACATGTACAACAAAAACCTGCCGCACCTGTGGTAACAAAGAATGATGGCAATGGTCCAGAAGATCCCGCCGAACGATTCCTTTGTGATGGATGTGCATAAAACGTTGCAACCAAAAGATAACTACACTAAGAATCTTGCAAAATTGCAAGATTCTTTTTATAACGCATATTTTAGACGAAAAAACTAACGCTTCCCTTTACTTAGTTGTATAATGAAACTCTAGCGGTCGAACGTTTTTTATTAGCCTTAATTGAGCACATAAGCTCCTGTAAATTATCTTTATAGAATTAAATAAAAACTATGTTACTTGGAACGCCAGAAGAAAAAAGCTACAACATTTATCCATCAGAATATCCTTGGGCTCGTGAAATGTATGAACAATCACTTTCAAATTCATGGTTTCCTAAGGAAATACCTCTACAGGAAGACTTGCAAGATTTGCAAACAATGACAGAAGAAGAAGTTGCTGCGGTTAAGTTCATTATGTCATTTATGAATCCAGCCGAGCTTATGGTTAATCGTTCAATTGCACTTGGAGTATATCCATATCTTACTTCAGCCGAAACACACTTATATTTAGCTCGGTGGATGATGGAAGAGGCTAATCACTGTATGACATTCGAGTACATGCTTGAAACATTTCCATGGTCGCGTGACGAAATTTATGGAAAGCATCTTGTAACTCCTTCAATGCAGAAAAAAGAACAATTTGTGCAAGGGTTTACAGAACGAATGACTGAGCAATCACTTGATATTGCAACCGATGAAGGAAAGCGCGATTTTATCAGAAATCTTATTGTAACTAATGTTGTTACAGAAGGTGTTTGGTTCTATTCAGGATTTATGGTGATGCTTTCGTTCCGTCAGCGAAATAAACTGCGAAACTTTGGTTCACTTTTGAACTGGATTGTACGAGACGAAAGTCTTCACTTAAAATTTGGAATGACACTCGTACTTACTATTCTCGAAGAAAATGCAGACATTATTACAGAAGATTTTGCTACGGAAATTCGAGACCTCGTTGTACAGGGAGTTGAAATTGAAATGGAATACAATAAAGATTTATTCCAGAATGGAATTCTTGGATTAAATGCAAGTTATGTTAACCAGTATGTGCAATATATTGCCGATCGTCGATTAGAAGAGTTAGGCTTTGAACCACATTATAATGTAACTAATCCTGCAAAATGGATGGCAACATCAAATGATGTGTACGAGCTTGTTAACTTTTTTGAATCTCAAAATACAAGTTACGAAGTAAATACAAAAGCATAGTTGCAAGACAGGGAATTGAACCCTGGTTTTGTAAAAGAAAATGCAGCGACTCACGAAAGTGGGTCGCTGTGTTTGTTATACCATCACTCCACGTGCACGCAGAAACCTAGCATCTTCTGCAAGTGCATCAGGACCATCAACAAGTGTGTCGCAAAGATTCCCAAGGCCAAAAGCTTTGATAACATCTTTGCAAAATGGCTCGTTGCCGATTGCGCAGCGCTGTTTCAAAAGAGGCAGTGATTCGATGTATAAACCGAAATCTATACCCCTGCTCACATTGAGTGGTGAGCGTCCTACGTTCGCAAACTCGAAGTACTCAATATGCTTGGTATAATCGAGCATATGAGTGGCATCCAAGCCTTGCATGAATGCATGTCCGGTATCCCAGTGCAACTTGATATTCTTATGTGCCTCTGCAGCAAAGAAGACCTTGTTAAATGGATCGTTGGTTTTGTCTTCCGTTGGATTGAGTGGCTCGGGAGCGATATCAATTCCATAATCGCGCCCAAGCTTATTCAACGCTTTCATCCATCGATCAAAGCGTGCTTGCGTCCACATCGGCATTTCAGTGCCATGATGAGTGTGAGTTGGTCCAACTAGCACAGGAGGACAAACACCCATGTCGGCACCATCTGCAACCATTCGTGCAGATGGCTTCAATGCCTTCAGGCATGCTTTCCATTCACCGTCATTAATGGGACTTGGACCGCTTCCTGCGTTAAAGCCCACAATGATAGTGTCGGCACTCTGATCCTTAAATGCTTCAAGAATCCGAATTCTTTGCGACATGTCACAGAGTGCAGGAACAATTGCAGTTCCAAAGTAACCGAGCTTACGATCTTCGTAAATCCGATCTGCAATAAGGTCGGGATTAATTTCGACACCTCGTGCAAGTGAATGCGATAGGACGGAAGTTGGTAGCGTTGTTTTTTTCATAGTGATACTAATGTGCAACTAACTTACGAAGTTAGTTATTCAATACGTATATTTGCTTTTTGAAGAACAGATGTCAATTTCTAATATGTTGACATAATTTAATATAAGTTTTATAATATAATAAATGGTTACCGTACAAGAAAGCGAAACAGTAATCCTTGATGGTTGCAAGTGCAACAAAACACCACTTACTCCAGAGTGCTTTAGTTGCACAAAACGAGTAAGGTACGTTGCTAGACTCCCAAAAGGATCAGTCGATACCATTAAGAATTACGGCATATGTAATTCTTGTGGAAATGTTCACCCTAAACGAGAGATGACATCAGGACAATGCATAAGTTGTCACCTGGAAGAAGTCTCTTAAAACGGTTCGTAATGCCACGAACCGTTTTTTTTTTATTTTTCATCATAATGCTACAATGCGTTCATGAAAAAATACTTCGACGGAGAAACACATAAAGGTTTTTATGCATTTCTTTCTTCACGACTGCTGCTTCGTGTCGTGTCTGGGTTGCTTGGAGTTTTTGGACAAATTTTTATTTATAAAATAGCAGGAGAAAGCATTGTTGGTGTTTTGTGGTTTGTGGCACTAGGATCGTTGTTTTTGCTTACTTTGCTTCCTGTTGGTATGAAGGTGGTTAATAAAGTCGGCTTCATTAAAGCACTACAATGGAGTTCAATTATTGCAGCACTGTATCATTTGTTCTACTTTTTAACAGATGCTTTTTCAATTCCGTTTGTGTGGTTTGTTATTGGTGCCGCACTATTACTTACGGTATATAAAATATTGTATTGGATTCCATTTCATACAGAATTTTTCAAACTAAGCGATAGTAAGAACAGAGGAAGACAAGTAAGTTTTTTTGAAGCCGCATCATTATTAATGAGTATTTTTCTTCCAGCAGTTGCAGCATATTTGATTAGTCGGTATGGATATCCAGTAGTATTTATTATTGCAGTTATTGTGATGATACTTTCTGTCTTCCCGTATAGAAAATTAAAAGGGATGGACAATGATGACTCATTTACTTGGGGGTACAAAGAAACATGGAGAATGCTGCATAAAGAAAGAAACACTAAAATGGCTTTTTCATTTTACGCAGTAGGAATTGAGTCGGTAATTAATTTATTTATCTGGCCAATATTTTTATACCAAATTTTTAATGGGAATCTTTTGGATGTTGGTATTGTTTCAACATTAATAATTGGAGCAACAGTACTATTGCAACTTCTAGCAGGAAAGTATGTCGATGCTTTTCATCAAGGGGGTAGAGTTTTGAAGGTTGGAAGCATCATGTATTCACTTGGGTGGTTTGCGAAAATATTTATTGTAACTGCAGTTGATGTTTTTATCGCAGGTGCATATCATGCATTTTCTAGGATAGCGACGCTTACACCAATGGGTTCAATGCATTACGACCTCTCATCGCAGCAAGAAGAATATATCGATGAATATAATGTGTTGCGCGAAATGTATATTTCAATCGGGAGAATTATTGCAGTAATTATTGCGGTGACGCTACTTTCTTTTGTTGGTATTAAGTGGCTGTTTGTTATTGGGGCACTGGCATCATTAGCATTTAATTTTACAAGTAGCGAAGATATGTTACTTAAAGAAAAGCGTAAGCAAAAAATTTGCATGATTGATTAAGTAGTTGTAACTATGCATAAGTAGATTTGTATTACTTGCGTACATGCTATAATTCTTGCATATAGTAGTTTATTACAATCAATCAAAAAAAATGGCAAAAACAAAAACCAGTACAAAAACAAAAGTTATAAAAAAAGCAGGACCTTCATTAATTGAAAAATTATTTCATGATATTACTTTTAAGGATTTACTAGTTCCAATTGCAATTATTGCTGGAGCATTAATTGTTGGAGGTGCTGTGGCGGCACTTACGAGCCCTTATTATTATGATTATAAAGCAGGGTACGCAGAGATGCATGAAGGTGCGAAAGAAAAAATGATTAAGGGTGATACAGAATTGATTGTAAAAAAAAAATCTACTAATCAAGGGGTCGCAGTAGAAAACCTGCTTCCAGTTACAGCAGAAGATCATACTCGAGGAGGTGAAAATGCTAAGGTTTCTATTGTTGAGTATTCAGATTTAGATTGCCCATTTTGTGTTCGGTTGCACGACACATTGAAAACTGTAATAGATGAATACGACGGTGAAGTTGCTTGGACATATCGTCATTTCCCATTAACATCACTTCATCCAAATGCTGAAAATATTGCTCAAGCAAGTGAATGTGTTGCTGCAGCAGGTGGAAGTGAAGCGTTTTGGGATTTCGTAGATGGATATTTCGCTGAAGATATCCAACCAGATTTAACTGGAGTTGAATATGTTACGGGTGTATCAAGAGTTGTGGTTGAGTCTTGTGTTGCGGCTGGAACGTATCAAGCAAAAGTTGCAGAACAATTTCAAAATGCAAAAGATACGGGAGGAAAAGGTACACCATGGACAGTGCTTGTTGGACCAAACGGTACCTATAAAACTATTAGTGGTGCACAACCAATTGAGAAATGGCGAACAGAAATTGATGCTTTGTTAAATAGTTAAGATTCAATTCAAATACTCTTTGTGAAGAAAGTACACGTTAAAAAAAATATAGAAGCGTATGCAGGGCCGCAATGCCCTGGGCGTGAAATGATGTGTGATACAATTGATAAGGATTTACATAAACTTCTAGATAAAGAGTTTGAAACCAAGAAACTAACGGATTTGTTTATGCTAGCACTTGTGCTTGTATTTCTGATGTTTTTTATGATGTAGCTTGCATGTGTAATAAAAGTAGTACAAACTAATTTTCTTATGGCTACTATTCTCGACGGAAAATTACTTTCAAAAAAAATACAGGAACAGTTGCAAGAACGGATTTCAAATATGGATACAGTTCCACATCTTGTAATTATTAGTATTGGCGATAATGCGGCGTCTGAGGTTTATATTGAACGAAAAAAACAATTTGGAGAAAGTGTTGGAGTAATGGTAACGGTTGAGCAATTCCCAGAAGATGTTTCTGAAAATATAATTCTTGACATTGTTAATTCATATAATACTAACCAGACAGTGCATGGAATTATTGTACAACTCCCAATTCCTAACCATATAAATAAAGAAAAAATTGTTAACACAATTAGTCCACAAAAAGATGTCGATGGGTTAACTGCTCGAAATATGTGGCGATTAATGGACAACAAAGAGGGGATTATTCCTGCAACTGCTCGTGGTATTCAATTGCTTTTGGAAGAGGCATCTATTTCTTTAGAAGGAAAGCACGTTGTAATTGTTGGTGATTCATTTTTAGTTGGCAAGTCTACAGCAATTCATTTTTTGAACTTGGATGCGACTGTTACTGTTTGTCATGATAAAACAAAGGCGCTAGCAAAATATACGAAACTAGCTGATGTGCTTGTAACTGCAGTTGGCAAAGAGGGAATTATTACCGCGGAATATGTTCACGAGAATCAAGTTGTTGTTGATGTTGGAATTATTAGAAATAGTGCTCAGTATATTGTTGGGGATGTTGCGTTTAATGAGGTTTCAGAAGTTGTAAAAGCTATAACACCAGTTCCTGGTGGAGTTGGCCCAATGACTGTTGCGTGTTTGTTTCAAAATATTGCTGATTTGGTTGAAGGAGAATAGTGTTGACGTAGAGATTTGCTTTGTGTAATGTGCGGTTTAATGAAGTTGCACACTAAAAAAGGTAATCTGACGGAATATTGCGATGGAGATTTGATAAAAATCGATGTTGCCCACGCACATCAGCGAAATTCTGTTCCTGTGAATGTTGAAATTTTGAGATATTCTGGAAGCATTGCTGGCATACGTGAATCATTATCAAAGCGCAAACAACCTCTTGTTGATGTTGAACAGCTTAATTTTGGAGATGAATCTAATGCACAGCTATCGATGCTTCTAAGATCTGACTCATTTTCAGATTCGCGAAAAATGGCAGAATTTCTTTTACTTGGTTCTAAATTGGATATTGCTAAAATTGCAGTCGAAGAAAAAGACCACGTAAGAATTTATATGATTGAAGATGGTAATCTTTAGTCATCTTTTTCTTTTCAAAAAACAAAAAAGGAGTATCATAAAAACATTATTGATTAAAATTGCAATTATGAGTTTACGATTCAAAAAGTTTGTTGAAGACCGAAATTATGCCATGGCAAAACTAATATATGTCGGAGTAATGGCGCTACTAGTTTTTACTGTGTATCACGTATTTTTGATAATTTCTGAAGCAAAAAGTTGGGATTCGTCAGAGCAATACCCTGGAACAACTATTAGCATTCAAGGGGAAGCTGAAGTTTTTGCAGTTCCAGATGTAGCAACGTTCTCATTCTCAGTAGAATCTATGAAAGATTCAGTTGAAGAAGCACAAGCCGATTCAGCAGAAAAAATTAATGCAGTAACTGCATATTTGGATGAGCAAGATATTGATAAGAAAGACATAAAAACACTTTCGTATAATGCATATCCAGAATATGAATACACTCCATGTTTCACCAGAATCTGTGATTCAGAACAAAAATTAAAAGGATATAGAGTGTCGCAACAGATTCAAATTAAAATTAGAAAAACTGATACCGCAGGGGCAATTCTTTCTGGAATTGGATCTCGTGGTGTAACAAATGTTTCAGGACTGAGTTTTGATGTTGATGATACTTCAGCGCTCGAGGCGGAAGCTCGTTCAAAAGCTATTGCGAATGCAAAAGATGAAGCGAAACAATTAGCAAAAGATCTCGGGGTTAATTTGAAAGACGTTGTGTCATTTAGCGAAGATCAGGGGGGATATAATTCTGAACCATATATGATGCGTTCTGAGGAGATGGCAATGGATGCAAAAAATGAAATGGCACCTTCGCTACCATCTGGTGAAAATAAAATTACTTCACGAGTGTACGTGGTGTATGAAATAGACTAACACTTGACTATTTTCTAAAAACCACTATTATAATAGTTACAAAACACCCCTCGGGGTGTTTTACTTTAGCGAAAAATAAACGTAAACACCTCTATGGGACTTGCAAAATACATCAAAGAAACAAAAGGAGAAATGAAGCACGTGGTTTGGCCAACACGGAAAACTACTGCTATATATACAGTTTTAATTATTATTATTTCACTTTTTGCAGCAGTATATCTTGGTCTTTTCGACTGGGTATTTACTCATTTGCTTGAATTTGTAAGCTAAATTAAACACTATTTTAAAAATCTAAAAACCATCATGGCAACACAACAACCACAACGAGAACGAGCATGGTATGCAATTCACACATATGCAGGATATGAAAATGCAGTAACAAAAAACCTTAATCAGCGAATTGAGTCGCTTGGGATGTCAGATAAAATTTTTGATGTTGTTGTTCCAATTGAAAAGAAAATTAAGATTAAGGGTGGAAAACGAGTAGAAGTTGAAGAAAAAATTTATCCTGGATACGTGCTCGTAGATATGATAGTAACTGACGATTCATGGTACGTAGTTCGTAACACACCTCGTGTTACAGGATTCGTTGGTTCAGGAGTTTTTCCGGTACCACTTGGAAAAGAAGAAATCGATAATTTATTTGGACGAATGAATGCTGATACTGCAAAACATACAATCGATTTGGTTCCAGATGACCAGGTTTCAATCATAGATGGACCATTCAAAGACCTTGAAGGAAAAGTTGAGGAGGTTGATGATGAACGTGGAAAAGTTAGAGTTCTTGTATCTATGTTTGGGCGAGAAACTCCTGTTGAGCTCGACTTCTTGCAAGTGAAGAAAAGTTAAATTCAGTTTTTAGGTACAATAAATAAAACACATAAAAAGCATCATGTTCTGCGTGGTGCTTTTTGTGTTTTGTGGTAATCTTGGATTTTAGATGAGTTCCACACAAACTATACCGCGACATGTTCTTCCGTTGTTTTCACTTACTACTACAGTAAATGAATTCGACGAAGAATTTCAAAGAAACTTCTTTTGGTTTTCTTCTAAACTTTTAGACAAGCTACCAGAACAGAGAACGCCATTGCAAACCAGAATACTTAACGCACGCCACGTTACGAAAGAAAAAAAATCAAATTCGTTTTCTTATAAAGATTTGCTATCGCTACTTAACTTAGACTATGTTGCTGAAGATATTTGGGAAGATTATCTTGTTTTCCCATGTCAGATTCGATATTTAATCGAGCAATATTTGCTAGGAAATGAAACACCGCTTAAAGCAAATGGGGTCCCAAATGTTTTTTTAGTAGGCTGTTCCGACAATGGTTCTTGGAAGATATGTCCACTATTTCTAAGTTTCCACAAGCAATATGCTGGAAATAATTGGGCTATGTGGCTTGATGAAGGAGGAAGTGTTAGTACAGAAGGGCAATCTTTGAATTGCAATCTTATCTTGTAAACAAGCCATTGTTTCAAGATTTTTCTTTATAAACCAATTGACTTTTATTCATATCTGCAGTAACCTCTAAGGACTAAATTCTAAAAACTAGACATGGCAAAAAAAGTACAAAGAATAATGAAGTTGCAAATTCCTGGAGGAAAAGCAGCACCAGCACCACCACTTGGACCATCATTGGGTCAGGCAGGTGTTAATATTGGTGAATTTACACAACGTTTCAATGGTGAAACTCAAGACAGAATGGGTGAAATTGTTCCTGTTGTTGTAACAGTGTATGAAGATAAAAGTTTTGATCTTGTATACAAAAAAGCACCAGCAAGTTTCTTAATTTTGAAAAAGCTTGGACTTAAGAGTGGTTCAGGAAAAAATGCTACTAAAAAAGTTGGAACACTTACAGACGCACAACTTACTGAAATTGCAGAAGAAAAAATGGAAGACCTTAATGCAAACGATGTTGCTATGGCAAAACGAATTATTGCTGGAACAGCACGAAGTATGGGGGTAGAAGTTAAGTAAATCAAAGAGCACTTTAGTGCGATTATGATTTACTTATGCAAAGCGAAGTAAATAAAGAACGAAGTGATTATATTTATTTGATGCTCGCGCATGCGAGTATCTGAAATAAATTCAGACAGACAGCGGAAAAATAAAAAACCACACAGAACTTGTGTGGTTTTTTATTTTTCTAAAACAACAAATTCATATTCAAATGCGTTCTCAGAAGAAGTTTTGCTTGAAACAACAAGATTAAATTCTGAATAATCTGGAAAGAACACATCTCCTTCAAAGCTCCCTTTAACGATGGTGAGGTAGAGCCTTTCGATGAAGGGAAGTGCAAGATTATAAATTTGCCCTCCTCCTATAATAAATATCTCGTCACCGCCAGCTTGTTGTACTGCTAACGTGATTGCTTCTTCAAGAGAATGAACAATAAGTACTTCAGGGAATTCAGATGAATAGTTGGTGTCTCGTGTAATAACGATATGTGTTCTGTTTGGAAGTGGTTTTGGAAACGTTTCAAATGTTTTACTTCCCATAATAATTGGGTGCCCTGATGTTGTTTCTTTAAAATATTTGAAGTCTTCTGATATGTGCCAGGGTATAGAGTTATCATTTCCAATAACATTATTTTCTTTTCCAATTGCTGCAATTGCGTTTATCATGCTACACAATCATATCTGCCTTAATACTTGGGTGGTGTTCATAGTTTTTCAATTTGATGTCATCCATAGTGAAATCATCTATATTTTTTACCTCAGGGTTTAACCATAGCTCAGGAGCTTCCATTGGTTCTCGAGATAGCTGCTCTTTAACTGCTTCAAAGTGCTCATGATAAATGTGAGCATCGTTAAGTGTCAAAATACATTCATGAGGTTTCATGCCAACAACTTGTGCAACCATTGCTAGTAATAGCGAGTAGCTTGCAATGTTAAATGGAACACCAAGAAACATGTCACAAGATCGCTGCATCATGTGTAGTGAGAGTTTTCCGTCTGCAGCAAAAAATTGAAAAATCATGTGGCAAGGTGGAAGTGCCATGTCGTTAAGTTCTCCTGGGTTCCAAGCACTTACAATCATCCTCCTGTCGTTTGGAGTATTTTTAAGTTTTTCAATTACTTCACCAAGCTGGTCTACCATCGTTCCATCTGGAGCTTGCCATGAGCGCCACTGCACTCCATATACTCTTCCTAAATCTCCTTCAAATTGCGCTTTATCAATCCAGTAGTCTGCATTGGCATTTGCTGTCCAAATAGTTTTATCAGTTCCATTTAGCTCTTTAAGTCGCTTGTCACTAGCTCGACCATTTGTAGTGCCTCCTTCTAAGAACCAAAGTAGTTCACTTTTAACAGCCTTAAATGCAAGCTTCTTAGTGGTAACAGCTGGAAACCCTTCTTCCATATTAAATCGCATTTGTTGTGCAAACACTGCTCTCGTAGAACCATTTCTACCTTTTCTGTCTATTCCATTTTTATAAATATTTTCTAGTACCTCGTTATAGATTTTCATAGTAATTATTTTTTCTTAATATCTCTATCTTTATGAAGTTGTGGAATCATCATTTCTGGTTTCCATTCTTTTTTCAAAACTTTTAAATCTTTTGAAGTGTTATATTTTCCTTTTGATGTATAGTCACCCGCAACTATTTCTCCAGTCTCAAAAAAGATGATTTGAGCAATTCTTCGCCCCACAACGAGAGGAATGGCGTAGTGTTGTGAGTTATTTGTAATTTCCATTGTCCACCGATTTACATATCCAACATCACCCCAACCTGCACATTTACAAACTTCAATAAAACTTCGGCCGAGTGATGAACGTGCTTTCATCATTGTTGTAATGTGGTCGATTCCTCCAATAAATTCATTAGTATGCGCCAAAATAGTTTCTCCTGGTTCTAAGAGAATTACTTTTTCGTTAGGAGAGATGTTGTCATAGTCAAACGCGATATTTTTAAATACATCTTTTGCTTTTTTTGCTTTACGAACATTTTTTGTGTCCCACACATACTCAATGTGCTTTTTGTTCCAAATGTCATAGATTTTATTTTGATATCGGTCTGGACGATTTTCTCTGAAGTAATAATCACCAAGCGTTACATCATAGCTAGATGTACTTAAGTTATCTTTTTTAAACGGTGAAATAAGAATGTCACCTTTTTTCATTTCTTCGAGAATTTTTTTGTCTGATAATGCCATGATATTTTTTGAAGTTAGATGTGTAGTAATTTCTGACATAATAATAACAAAATAGGGAATACAAGACCTCTTGATATTTTTTAAAATTTATTTCTTCTACAAATAATTTTATCTGCTGTAAAGCGTAAATAAGCAGCGCTTCGTGTTAAAATTAGATTAATCAAATCAACCACTACCATGCTGTAATTTCTCTTCAATCTACTCATTTACCACTTTGGCATTAACTAACACTATTATGATTGATAAAGAAATCGAAGGTTTAATTGAAAAAGAAGAGGCACGACAAAAAGAAGTGATTAATTTAATAGCTTCAGAAAATTATGTTTCAACAGATGTGCTTGAAGCACTTGGCTCTTCACTTACAAACAAGTATGCAGAAGGGTATCCCGGAGCACGTTATTACGGAGGAAATGAAGTAATCGATGACATCGAGCGATTGTGTCAAAAGCGAGCTTTAGAAACATTTGGTTTGAATGAAGATGACTGGCATGTAAACGTGCAAGCACTTTCTGGTTCGCCTGCAAACCTGGCGGTATATCTTGGACTACTTGGAAAAACAGGAAAAGTTATGGGAATGAGTTTAGATCATGGTGGGCACTTAACACACGGACATAAGGCATCAGCAACTGGAAAGTTTTATGAACAAATTCCATTTGGAGTTGATAAAGCAACTGAGATGATCGATTATGATGCGCTTATTGAACAAGTAAAAACTGAAAAACCAGACATTGTGGTTTCTGGATTTACCGCATACCCACGAATTATCGATTGGAAGCAGTTTAGAAAAGTTGCTGACGCTACAGATGCTTATTTAATGACAGACATGTCACATATTTCAGGATTAGTAGCGGGTGGAGTATATCCGTCACCATTTGAATATGCCGACGTTGTTACAACAACGGTACACAAAACATTGCGAGGCCCTCGAAGTGCATTAATTTTTGTGAGAAAAGACGAACGAAAGCTACACGAAAAAATTGATAAAGCAGTATTCCCAGGGCTACAAGGTGGACCTCACTTAAATCAAATTGCCGCTGTGGCAGTTGCGCTTAAAGAAGCGCAGCAAGATTCATTCAAAAAATATGCAAAACAAGTTGTTGTTAATGCTCGGGTTCTTGCAGATACACTTTCAGAAAAAGGATGGCGAATTATTTCAGGAGGAACTGATACCCACTTATTGTTGGTAGACACATGGATGGATGGAAAGGGGATTGGAGGAAAAGAGGCAAACGACAAATTAGAAGCTGCTGGAATTATTGTAAATAAAAATACTATTCCTTTTGATGAACGAAGCCCTGTTGACCCTTCTGGAATTCGATTAGGAACTGCAGGAGAAACAACTCGTGGAAAAACCGAAGCAGATTTTAAAGAGATTGGAGAACGAATTGATGAAGTTTTAAAATCATAAATAGCACATATGAAACTTCCCATAAAAAAACTTACACCCACCGCAACCATCCCAACAGGATTCGCTCATGAAGGTGATGCCGGGATCGATTTATTTGCAGCAGAAGCAATTACAATAAAACCAATGGAGCGAGTACAAGTAAGCACGGGAATCGCACTTGCTATCCCACTTGGTTATGTAGGGCTTATCTGGGATAAAAGTGGTCTCTCACATAAATCTGGACTAAAAGTTATGGGAGGGGTTATTGATGCTGGCTACAGAGGGGAAATTAAAGTGGGAATTGTTAACTTGGGAACTGAAATTCACACTTTTGCTGTAGGAGATAAGGTGACACAGCTGCTCATTCAAAAAATTGAGCAACCAGAGATTATTGAGGTACAGGAGTTAGAAGACACAGAAAGAGGGGAAGATGGTTTCGGGAGTACGGGAGTCTAAATACTAATTATATGAAACAAGGAAAATTTATTGTTATAGATGGAACTGATGGTTCGGGAAAAGGAACTCAAACAGATTTACTTATTACCGCTTTGAAAGAAGAAGGTATTGATGTTGTTACAACAGATTTCCCTCAGTATGGAGAATCCTCTTGTTCATTTGTTGAAAAATATTTACGAGGAGAGTATGGAACAGCTAATGAGGTGAGCGCAAAGAAAGCTTCATTGTTTTATGCGCTCGATAGATTTGATGCTTCATTTCAGATGAGGAAATGGTTAGCCGAAGGAAAGTTTATCGTGAGTAATAGGTATGTTTCTGCAAACATGGGTCACCAAGCTGGAAAGATTACTGAAGCAGAAAAACGGGATGAGTTTTTAGAATGGCTTGATGAATTAGAATATGAAATTTTAGGAATTCCTCGTCCAGATAAAACACTGCTACTTTACATGCCTCCAGAGATTGGACAGAAACTTGTTGATCAAAAAGAAGCACGAGAATATACAAAAGGGAAGAAGCGAGATATTCATGAGGCAGACTTAAATCATCTTAAAAATGCTGCAGATGCATACGCATATGTTGCAAATAAGTTTGATTGGACAACAATAGATTGCGCTCCAAAGAATAATTTACTTACAAGAGAAGAGATACACAGTATGGTACTGAAATCTATTACAGACATGCTAGACTAATTCTCATGACAGAAGCGACTCTAAAAGAAAATATTCATGGTGTATTAAAAGGGCTTGGTTACTCAGACGATATAGATTTTACTGTTGAGCATCCAAATGAAACAGTTCATGGCGATTGGTCTACTAACATTGCACTTGTGGCAGCTAAAAAACTTGGGAAGAATCCTCGAGAGTTGGCTGAGCAAATTGCAGCAGGGCTTTCAGCCTCGCTTAACAGTAAAGATATTAAGGAGCTTTCTATTGCTGGTCCTGGTTTTATAAATATTCATTTCTCAGATCATTATTTTGCAAATTCAATTCGTGACATTATCAACCAAGGAGAATTTTTTGGAAGAAACGGAGATTTAGCATCACAACGAACGATGATTGAGTTTACCGACCCGAACCCTTTCAAAGTGCTACATATTGGCCATATGATGTCGAATACTATTGGAGAGGCCCTTTGCAGAATTACTGAGTGGAATGGTGCAGAAGTTATGCGAGCAATTTATCAAGGTGATGTTGGAATGCATGTTGCTAAATCTGTGTGGGGGATGGTGCAAAACCGTGCTGCCTTTCCTCATGATGAAGACTCTCTTGAAGTAAAAATTAGATTTTTGGCAAATGGATATGCTTTCGGTAATCGAGAGTTTGAAAACGACCAGCGAGCAAAACAAGAAATTACCGCAACAAATAAAATGTTGTATGAAGGTTCTAATCATGAACTTAATATTTATTATGAAAAAGGAAGAAAGTGGAGTTTAGAACAGTTTGCAATAATCTATAAGCGACTTGGTACAACATTCGATTTTCAATTCTTAGAAAGTGAAATGGCAAAATTTGCAGTAGATACGGTAAAACATTATTTGCAAGAAGGGGTATTTAAAGAAAGTGAAGGTGCAATTATATATGAAGGTGAAAAACATGGCTTACATACGCGAGTGTTTATTAACTCTGAGGGGCTTCCAATTTATGAAGCGAAAGAACTTGTATTGGCAAAAGCAAAAGCAGAGCAATACGACTATGAGCGTTCAATTGTAATTACTGGAAAAGAGCAAAGTGAATATTTTAAAGTAATTCTTGCTGCAATGAACGAAGTGTATCCAGGTCTTCGAGCTAAAACAACACATCTATCACATGGTCATATGCGACTTCCAACAGGAAAAATGAGTTCTAGAACTGGTGACGTGCTTGCTGCAGAAGACGTTATCGATGATGTAAAAGCGAAAGCGTTAGAAAAAATCGCTGATCGAGATTTGGCTGATTCTGAAAAAGAAGACGTCGCAGAAAAAGTTGCGATTGCTGCAATTAAATATTCAGTACTAAAACAAACACCAGGAAAAGATATTGTCTTTGATTTAGAAAAATCACTTTCATTTGAAGGAGACTCTGGTCCGTATCTTTTGTATACACTGCTTCGTACTAAATCACTTATTAAGAAAGCTGAAGAGCGTAACATTCCACTTGCCGAAGTGACACAGCCAGAAGGGTGGGAAATTACCGAATTAGAAAAGAAACTGTATCGATTTAAAGAGCTTATCGTATATTCTTATGAAGAGCTTGCTCCACAACATCTTGTTACATATTTAACAGAAATTGCATCATTATTTAATAGTTTTTATGGAGCTGGAAAAATTGTTGATGCAGAGGATGTTTCTTCACCTTATAAGGTTGGAATTACTGAAGCTGTAAATGTTGTGCTTTCAAATGGGTTAGATATTTTGGGAATAAAAGTTCCAGAGAAGATGTAAATAAAACAGGAAGCTCTTTGGAGCGACCATGTTTTATGTATCCTACTGCGAATTGCTATTTACGTGAGGTTGTAGTTACATATATATTTAGAACTCAGTTCTCAACAACTCCAACTACATTATGAATGCAATAGAAGCCACTGAAAGAATTGTCAGTCTTGTTATGTCTGACAGTTTTACTGCTCACATAGACAAGAACGATACAATCTAATTTTCTCGAAGTGATATTAGAGATCATCTTAATCCGCTACAAGTCATCGTCACAAATCTTGAAGGTGATGTAGCGGTTACACAGTCTGATATAACACTTGCTCGAGAATTAGGAATGAACGTCGATGAATCGGGAGATTTGCTTGCAGCAACCCGCCCGGTCTTCCAGGGTAAAGGAAGTAAAATCGCTACAAAACGAAATGATATTCGTCAGAAATTCTTCGCACTCATTCAATATTCGCAACACAAGCAAGTTGCATAGAGCTGAAATGCTCCTTTTCTTTTAATAATATTTCTGTAGTATCAAATATGATATGAACATTATTCAATTTTTAGAAGTACTTCGTTCAAAGGAGTTTCAGCAGAAATTTCATCCTTCACTACAAGGTCGTGATCAAAAAGCAATTCGTTATAAAGACGAAAACGATCAAACTTTTTGTCCAATTACAGCAGTGTGTATGTTTCAAGCTCATAGAGTATTTGATCTAGGAGACTATGTATTGGCTTCACACCGAATTGGTTTGTCGGGTCCTTATCTTAGAATGATAAAGGAGGCTTCAGATACTTCGGGAGCTGATCGAAATACTATTGCTTTGCGGTTACGTTTCAAGAGGATTATTCGGGATCACTTGAACAATTTCCTTACTGCTTAGGAATTCATTTCCTTTTTCTTTATATATAGTTGCATTATTGAAACTAGTTTCGTAGTATCAACTTGATGACAGTTCTAGACATATTAATGCAGGTAAGCCAGCTGGTTTCAGGTGGTGATTGGAAAATGATAAAAAATGAAAACGGCGAGTTTCGCCTTTTTCGAGACGGTGAGGTGGAGGCATATTGTCCTTTCACTGCATTGCGCCGAGCATTGCACGGAAGTCCCGAGCTCATGGGTTCAGGATTTGCAATTGGAAAGCGAATGGGTCTCGATGATAATACGATACGAGCTGTAATATCTGCTGCAGATAATCGTGTGATTTCAAATCCTGGATTTTACGTCGCTCGTGCTTCATTTGAGATATTTTCTAAAAGAACATTCGAACTTGCTGCATAGGAATTCATTTCCTTTTTTCTTTATTGCAATACTGTTTTTATAAAGTAGTATCAAAGTAAATGAACGTTTCTTTTTATCTTGATGCGCGAAAATTAATTCTAAATGGAAGTGAACCACTGCTAATTCATGGGGAAGTGTTTTATGAGTTGCCAGGAAGATGTAAAGTTTTAATGGCTCACTCATTGGCGAAAAATCTCACAAGAATTTGTTTTGATGCAAAGTACTGGGATGTTTCTCTGCTAGGCACAACATTTAGTAGTTATTCTGCACAACACAATCATGATCTCGTTGTGATAGAGGTTCGTGGTTATGTTACAGAAGAAGGTTTTGAAACACTTTTTGATTCAATCCATGAAAAAGCAACTTTTCGCCAAAAGTTTCTTATAGTCACTATTGGAGTTGATAGTGTTAGAGTGTATCAATCTCCAGGCTTAACGAAGACATAGTGCTTCGATTTTCTTTGAACTAACTATTGCTAATAAGTTATATTTGTGGTTTTATGTTGCAAACCAATAGTTCCAAATGCTACACAGTATTAATCAAATTCACAGTCCTGAAGGACACAGAACATTGTTCATTCCATCAACCGTTAACGGTCAAGTTGTTAAGTACTATAGCCTTTGCATGTCCCCAAATGGGAATCATCTTGGAGTTAGTAAGATTGAACAGCTACCGCCACAAACTGAGGAAGTCTGTCTTCCTATTGATGAAGTGCAGGTTTTGTTGAGTCATTGCGACTTACTCTTCCTTGAGCTAGAGGGTCTGCAATGACCCTTTTTTCTTTCTACATATTGCAATTCAAAACATTTGCAGTACTATCACAAAAATGAAAACAGCTCTTTTTACAAAGCGTGCTTTATCAATGCTTTTTAGTAATTTCGATTATTATCCAGTAAGTTATTTTATTGAACAGATGGGATATCCAAACATACTTCTTTTGTATGTTGAAGATTGTGACAAAACAAGAATTTGTTTTGATGGTGAGTATTGGGGAATTAATACCACCAACGGATGTTCTTTCTCGTTTAATGTAAGTGCGGAAGGTAATCTTGCGTTACTTGAGGCAGATGGTTACCTTGATAGTCACGATGTGATGTCTGTATTAATTCATTTTTATGAAAACGCGGCATTTTATGATAAGCCTGTGCTTATGAAAAAATATCGTAACAACTTAACGGTATATAAATCTAATGGTTGTTAACGCAACCCGACATTCTGTTTTGAACGTAGCCACTTGATATAATCTGAAAATGAAAAAAACAAAAAACATCTAACAAGGGCAGATAGATTTGAAATCAAAATACTCTTAGAGAAAAAATACATTGCCAAAGATATTGCAAAGGCAATGGGTCGATCAAAGTCAGGTATCAATAAAGAGATAAAAAGAGGAAAAGTTAAAGGAGTATACAACCCACAGAAAGCACATCAAAAAGCACGTGCAAGAAGACAGAATGCAAAGTATCAAGGTATGCGTATCATTCAAAACAAATATCTTCACACTTTCGTTGAAAATGCTTTGTATGATGATCAATCTCCATCCAACATAGCAGGAAGAGTAAAGAATCATGAAAAACATCTTCCAAAAATATCAAAAGATTGTATATACAAATTCATACAAAGCTCATATGGAAGAAAGATAGAGGTGTTTTTAAATAAAAGAAGAAAGAAATCAAAGAGAAGAATGGCTCAGAAAGCAAAGCTAAAAGACAGAAGATTTATTGATAAGAGACCTAAGATAGTGGCTCTAATGAAAAGAATCGGTGATGTGGAAGCAGATTTCATTGTCTCTGGAAGAAGTGGGAGAGGAATACTGTTAACTGTGATTGATAGAAAATCAAGAAAACCATATATCGAGAAGATCCTTCCTGTGACAATACCAAATACACACTTAGCATTTCAAAAGATACAGAAACGTTTTCCTGAGATGAAAACTATAACAACCGATAATGATTTGTTATTTCAACATCATAAAGAGTTAGAGAAGCTTCTTGGTGTGAAAATATACTTCTGTCACCCATACCACTCATGGGAAAAGGGTGCTGTTGAGAATTTAAATAAATTAATTAGAAAAGATATTCCTAAAGGAGGTGATATGTCAAAATATACAAAACAATTTATCAAAAAGATCGAAGAGAAGTTATCTAGAAGATTCTATGAGTGTTTGAAGTTTAGAACTCCGAATGAGGTTTTAGAGAAGTTTCGTACCAAAAGAAAGAAAAAGTGAGTGGCTACATTGAGGGGTGCGGGTCGGAACCTTTTTCTTTTAAATGGTGAACTAATGTAGTAGTGTCACAAGAAATGAATAGTGTAGAACTTTGTAATGAAATTGAATCTCTTGTTAAAAGTGGTGTATGGAAAGTTTTTTATAACGACAGCTATTCCTTGCGGATGAAACATAAAAATATGGATGAAACATTTTGTCCAATTGCTGCAGTAAGTTTCAGTCTAACTGGAATAAAAAAATATTGTTCAGGAGGAGCAATATACGCTGTTGCCGAACAAATTACTATCAGTCGAAGGGTTGCTGAAACATTTATTCGTGCAGTCGATTTTCTAGATAATTGCTGTTGGAATGTGACTGGAACTGAGATTCAAATTCACATAAGAATTTCCAATCTTATTTATGAAGCACAGTAAGCTTCTTTTTTCTTTCAAAATTCCTCTAAATATCGTATTCTCTTAGATACATGACAAACAATGATGAGCAAAATAAAAAATCTGAAGTAGCGCTTCGAGAAGAAGAACTCTTACAATTCTGGGACGAAAAAGAAATTTTTAAGAAAAGTCTTGAAAAGCCAGCACCAAATGGAAACTATGTATTTTATGATGGACCTCCTTTTGCAACTGGGCTACCTCATCATGGACATATTTTAGCAAGTACCATTAAAGATGTAATTCCTCGATATCAGACGATGCAAGGAAAACATGTCGAACGAAGGTGGGGCTGGGACACACACGGTCTTCCAATCGAAAATATTGTTGAAAAGAATCTTAATATCTCTGGAAAGAAAGAGGTTGAAAAAATTGGAATTGAAACCTTCAATAAAGAAGCTCGGTCACAAGTTCTAGAGTTTGTTGATGGGTGGAAGAAAACAGTTAACCGAATTGCTCGTTGGGTTGATTTTGATGGTGCGTACTTAACGATGAGTAACGACTATATTGAATCTGTATGGTGGGCATTAAACCAAGTTAACGAAAAAGGATTGTTGTATGAAGGCGAGAAAGTGCTTCCGTATTGCCCTCGTTGTGAAACTCCAATTGCAAATTCAGAGATTGCGATGGATAACAGCTATCAAGATATCACCGATATTTCTGTAACAGCTAAATTTGAATTAACAGATGAACCAAACACATTCTTACTTGCATGGACCACTACTCCGTGGACATTACCAGGAAACGTCGCAGCCGCAGTGCACAGTGAAATCGTTTATGTGAAATGTGAAGTAACAAACAAAGAAGATGAAAAAGAATTTGTTATTTTTGCAAAAGAAAGAATTGAGTATGTTTTAAAAGACAAGGAATATACTGTTGTTGCAGAATTCTTAGGATCAGAACTTATTGGTAAGTCATATATTCCAGTTTTTGATTATTACAAAAACGTTGATTTAAAAAACAAAGAAAATATTTGGAAAGTGTGGAATGCCGATTATGTAAACACTGAACAAGGAACAGGAATTGTACACCTTGCTCCAGTGTACGGAGAAGAAGATATGGAATTGGCTAAAAAAGTCTCATTGCCATTAATTTTTCATGTACAACAAGATGGGCGTTTTGCACCAGAAGTAAAAGATTTTGCAGGAATGTTAATAAAAGAAAAAGGTAATCATCAAGCAGCGGACATTGAAATTATTAAATTTTTAGCACATAACGGAACATTGTTTGCTAAAGAAAAAATAATTCACTCATACCCACATTGTTTTAGGTGTGATACTCCACTTTTCTACAATTCATTATCTGCATGGTTTATTAATATTCAGAAAGTAAAAGACCGAGCCTTAGAACTTAATAATGAAGTGGCATGGATTCCAGAGCACTTAAAAGAAGGAAGGTTTAAGAAAAGTATGGAAGGTGCTCCAGACTGGAATATTTCTCGAAACAGATATTGGGCATCTCCATTGCCATTTTGGAAGCCTGTTGATGCGGTGAAAGGAACAGACGATGTGATTGTGTTGGGTTCTCTTGCAGACTTGAAAGAAAAAACAAAAGGAACAGGAAGTATTTTTATGATGCGGCATGGTGAGGCCGAACATAATGTTTCTAATACTATAAGTGGTAGTAACGACACCCCGAGCCACTTAACAGAAAAAGGGAAAGCAGAAGCAAAAGAAGCCGTTGCAAAACTCAAAGATAAAAACATAGATGTTATTGTTGCATCACCATTATTTAGAACCCAAGAAACCGCAGCGATTATTGCAGAAGGGCTTGGTCTTGATGCATCTGCTGTTATTACAGATGAACGAATTGTTGAAACACAAACTGGTTTAGAAGGTCATCCTATTGATGAGTATCGTTCATGTTTCAAAAATAATTTAGAAAAGTTTACACGAGCTTGCGATGGAGGAGAAACACTTACTGAAATGAAAAATCGTGTTGGAGACTTTTTGTATGAAATTCATGAAACATATAAAGATAAAAATATCCTGATTGTTGGTCATGAATATGTTGCATGGATGCTTGATGCGGTAACAGCAGGCGATACTGCAGAGCAAGCTGCAGCAAAAAAAGAATTACAAGAAGATTTTGTAGCAACTGGTGAAGTGCGGGTATTAGATTTTGCACCCATTCCTCATAATGAAAACTATGAACTCGATTTTCATCGTCCATATATCGATGATGTTGTGTTTGAAGTAGACGGAAAAACATACAAACGAGTTCCTGAAGTTGTAGATTGTTGGGTTGAATCTGGATCGATGCCGTTTGCACAAAAGCATTATCCTTTCGAAAACAAAACTTCGTTTGAAGAAAACTTTCCTGCGCAATTTGTTGCAGAATATATTGCTCAAACACGAACATGGTTTTATTACTCACATATGATGTCGACTATTCTGTTCGATTCTATTCCATTTGAAAATATTGTTACTACTGGAAATGTAATGGCTGAAGATGGAACGAAAATGTCGAAGTCTAAAAATAATTTCCCAGATCCATGGTTGATGTTTAATAAGTATGGCGTTGATGCTGAGCGTTACTATTTGTTGTCGTCTCCCGTCGTGCAATCTGAAGACATGTATTTTTCAGAAAAAATTGTAGATGAAGTGTATAAGAAATTAATAATGCGATTAAGAAACGTTGTTGCTTTTTATGAGTTGCAAAATAAAGAAGATGTACACAGCGCATCTGTTCGTCCAAACTCTGAAAATGTATTAGATGGGTGGATTATTGCTCGGTTAGATGAGGTTGTAAAAGAAGTCACAAATCAAATGGAACAGTATCGACTTGATAAGGCCACAAAACCAATCATGCTTTTTGTTGATGATCTTTCAACGTGGTACGTGCGTCGTTCACGGGATAGATTTAAGGATGCAACTGATGATGCTGTGGATGCGCTACAAACATTACGTTTTGTATTATTAGAGCTTGCAAAAGTATTGGCACCCTTTACACCGTTTATTGCAGAAGATATTCACCAGCGACTGCATGGTGAAGAGGAGAGTGTCCATCTAGCTTCATGGCCTGTTTCAGAAAATACCAACAGCTCTGTTGTAAACGAAATGAATACACTTCGTGATGTTGTTACAAGTGCACTGGAGGCGCGAACTAAGACAGGAATAAAGGTTCGGCAACCACTTGCTTCGCTTACGTTAAAAAATAATGTATTTGAGGGAAAAGAAAATTACTTAGAAATTCTTAAAGATGAATTGAATGTAAAAGAAATACTGTTCAGTGAATCACAAGCTGAAGATGTGCTGTTAGATACCGTACTCACTTCGGCACTACAAGCTGAAGGAAACGCTCGAGAATTAATTCGCGCAATTCAACAAACACGTAAACAGGCCAAGCTTTCACCTGATGATGAAATCACACTTACTGTTTCAGAAAATGGAAAAGAACTTGTGCAACAATTTGAAGATGAAATAAGTAAAACTGCGAAAGTAAAAGAGTTTGTGTTTGGAGAAGTTGAAGGGGGTGTGGATGTGAAGATTGAGGAAGAAGTTGTGCAGATTAAGATTTCTTAATACCTCTGCTGTCGTCCCCTTACTGAATCAAGTTCAGCATAAATTCCAAAGGGGATCTTATGTTGAGACCGTGAAAGTAATACAAAAAGACTCTTGTGTTCATAAGGATGACAAATATAAAATAACTCTATGAAAGAAACTGTAACTACAATAAATAATTTCTTACAGACTTTAGAAAAGGGAACTATAGTTGCCATGGATGGTTATAGTGGAATTGGAAAAACTACCATTTCAAATAAAATTGGAGAAATAAATAAAACCGTACAAGTGCTTCATTTAGATGATTATGTTGTTACTTCAAACACAAAAGAAAGCTTAGAGCCTCAACAAATTTTAAATAATAAGGACTTAAAATTGGAATGGAGTAATGTAAAAGGGAAGGGTTTCAAGAAGTTACAAGAAGACATAAAAAATAACGCAGATAAAACTATTTTAGTTGAAGGTGTGTTTTTCTCACATCCTGATGTTTTACCTAAGACATTTGATAGATTAATCTTTATTGATGGTGATGAAGGTCTTGCAGACAAGAGAAGGGTTTTAAGAGAAAAAGAAAGATGGGGAAATGAATACTTTCCAGAAACACACCCAGATTCATTCGCGCGACTTTTTACTTTGGCTTGGAAAAAATATAAAGAACTATATGACCCAAAAAATAATTCAGATTTAACTATTTGTGTCGAATAAACTAATCTATATTGCTACAATCTCTCCATGCACCACCTCTACAACACCAACGCATTTGTCCTCAATAGAGTTGCGCAGAAAGAAGCAGATATGTATGTAACCTTACTTACAGAAAAGTTTGGTGTTATTCGTGTTATCGCTTCAGGATTACGATACGAAAAATCGAAACTTCGTTACGCACTACAAAAATATGCATTTGCAGAAGTAACGTTAGTTCGAGGTAAGAATAATGTTTGGAGACTTACAACTGGCATGACAAAACCAGACTTTATTTTTAGCGCATTAGATAATAAAAAACAGCTTGTTGTGGCAAGAATGTTTTTACTTATTGAAAAAGTTGTAACAGGAGAAGATGCCGATGAGCTATTTTTTGAAATTGTTAACCAAGGGGTCGTTATACTTTCAAACTGTGACGATGAAGCATTATACGAATCGATTGAGACATTGGTGGTTTACAGAATTATGCATCAGCTTGGGTATGTAGGAAAGACAGAGCAAAGTAAACAATTCACTGAAAATAATCTACTTTGGAGCGAAGACATTATTACTAAAATGAAAAATGAACAACGCAAGGTTGCTCAAGAAATTAATGATGGATTACGTGAGTCGCAACTAGTTCGTTAATTTCAGGAAAGCTGAAATAGCTCCAGTTGATTTTCTGAAACAGAGGGAATCTTGTTGGTCATGGTTGGCCAATTATCGCTACCACAAGGTAGTTGGCAAGATGTAGTGCTCCGGAAAATTCGAACACCTGTTCCTATTGGAAAAAGTGTTTTTTGAGGACTCAGTAGTTCTGCAATTAGTGATGTGATTGTTCTCATATTTTGATGGATCTGGTTTTGTCGAAACTACGACTTTACTTTTTATTTTACTAGAAAATATTTAAAACTACTGCAAGTTCTCCACTGGAAAACGCGTGATATACTACTAGCATGAGCACAGACCCACTTGATTTAAGTGGTGGTAACAACGAAAATCGTGTCCCACCAAATAGTGAACCAGAAAAAGATGCTGGGCGACTTAGTCGTTTGCAACAAAAACTGTACTCCCCAAATACACAGTTTCAAACTAAGAGCCGAAAAACATTACGTAATAAAGATTACGAATTAAAAGCAGAATGGGAAGATGAAAAAACAGCAAACTTTTCTGAAACTATTTCTAAAGGTGTTGGACTTTCTATTTTTGCAAAAGTGGCAATTGTAGCTTTTATTTTTTTTGCAGCTTCGTTAAGTTGGGCTTATTTTACATACATGTCTGGCGATCAAACAGTTGCAACAAACGATGTTGAAATTACAGTAATTGGTCCAGTTGCAATTGGTGGAGGTGAGGAACTTTCACTCGATATTATTATCGAAAATAATAGTAATATCACCCTAAATACCGTAGATATAGTTTTAGAATTTCCAAATGGAACTAAATCTGCAACAAACTTGCAGGCAGAACTTCCAAGAATCCGTGATGGAGTAGGAGACATACCGCCACAATCAGTAATTCGTGAAAACTATCGCGCAGCACTGTTTGGTGAAGAAGGTACGACAAAACAAATTATGGCTCGAATTGAATATAGTGTTCCAGGCTCAAATGCTATTTATACTCGTGAAAAAGAATTCACACTTGCTCTGCAGTCGTCTCCAATTCGAGTTGCAATCGAAACGGTGAAAGAAACAACTTCTAATCAAGAGATGGAGTTTGAAATTACACTTGCATCAAACTCAAATGAAACATTAAAAAATGTGGTACTAAAAGCCGATTATCCATTTGGTTTTAGGTTCTCGAACTCAGATATTGCGCCAACATTTCGAAATAACACATGGCTATTTACTACAATCGATCCTTTGGAAGTAAAAACATTTACCGTTCGCGGAGTGCTTGAGGGGCAAAATAATGAAGAGCGAGTTTTTACTTGGGACGCAGGCGTAGCTAGTGAAGAAAATCTTGAAGAGCTTGCAATTACATTTACTTCGCTCTTCAAGCCAGTGAAAATTATTAAACCGTTCTTGGCACTGGAACTTGCACTCGATGGTCAAACAGAGAACGATTTGGTTAAAACTGGTAATGAGCAAATTGAAGGGCGACTTACACTTATTAATAATACCGGTGCAGTAATTGAAGATGCAGAAATTACACTAGTACTTAACGGAGATGTTATCGCAGATAATCGCGTTGAAATAGGGGAAGGTTTCTATAACTCAACTGATAATAAAATTACTTGGAATAAAACAACAAGCGATTTATTTAAGTCGATTCCTGCAGGATTTGAAGAAATACTTGGATTTAGTTTTATGACAAAACCACTCGCTACACGTAATGCAGTGTATAAAAATCCAGAAATTGTTATTGATGCATTTGTGAAAGGAAAACGTGTCTCCGAAAGTGGTGTAAATGAAGATGTAGAAAATGTTGCTGTGAAGCGAATTAAGATTCTTACCGATGTTGGTGTAGAGGCAACTGCAAGTTCTAGAACTGGTCCGTTTGAAAATACTGGACCAATGCCACCAATGGTTGAAGAATCAACCACATATACAATTACCTATGCAGTTAGTAATTCTTCAAACTTAATTTCTAATGGAAAACTTATTGCGACATTACCAAGTTATATTCGATGGAATAATCAGGTTTCACCTTCGAATGAAAAACTTATATTTGACGAAGTCGAAAGAACACTTACTTGGGAGCTGGGTGATGTGCAAGAGCATATCGGATTTATCGACCCATCACGAGAAGTGTCATTTCAATTAACATTAACGCCTTCTGCAACACAAATGGGTGCATCACCTGCATTCCTGTTGCGCCCACGATTTGAAGGTTTTGATACATTTGCAAATACAGAGGTAACTGCTGTGCCTAATAAAATTCCAGACACCGACTTAGGGTTTGATAGCTTTGAAGATTCTCGTGTTGTAGGTAAGACACGTTAATCTTCTTTTATTACCAGACTGCACATGCTAGGCTTTCAATTATGAAAAAAGACGAAAACGAAGTAATGGAAAAAATTGTATCACTTGCTAAACGACGTGGTTTTATATTTCAGGGTTCTGAGATTTATGGAGGTCTGGCGGGAACATGGGATTATGGTCCATACGGAGTTTCACTTAAAAACAACATTAAGAATATTTGGTGGAAACAATTTGTTGATGAGCGTGATGATATCTACGGATTAGATGCTGGAATTTTAATGAACCAGAAAGTATGGGAGGCAAGTGGGCACGTAGGAGGATTCTCTGATCCTTTGGTTGAAGATGTTAAAACAAAAAAACGATATCGAGCCGATCATATTTTAGAAGATTTAGATATCGATGTTGTAGGAATGTCGCTTGAAGACATGGATACTCTTATTAAAGAGAAAGGTATCAAAAGTCCAGACGGAAATGATTTTGGTGATGTAATGCAATTTAATATGATGTTTAAAACAAACATCGGTGCAACAGCTTCTGAAGATGCGGTTTCATATCTGCGTCCTGAAACTGCACAAGGAATTTTTGTAAACTTCAAAAATATTCTTGATAGTTTTCATCCTAAGCTTCCATTTGGTATTGCACAAATTGGTAAAGCATTTCGAAACGAAATTGCACCACGAGATTTTATTTTTAGAACCCGAGAATTTGAACAAATGGAAATTGAATACTTTGTAAAAGAAGGCGAGTGGGAAGAACACTTTGCTAATCTGCAAAAAGAAATGTGGGCGTACATGGAAACAATTGGTCTTCCTAAAGAACGAGTTTCAGAACTTGATGTTGCTGAAGAAGACAGAGCTCATTACTCAAAGAAAACTATCGACTTTGAATTTGAATATCCATTTGGAAAAAAAGAACTGTATGGTTTGGCATATCGAACTAACTACGACCTTTCAAAACATGCAGAACATTCAGGGTCTAAAATACAATATTTAGATGAAGAAACGGGAGAGAAAATTATTCCTCATGTTATTGAACCATCACTTGGAATAGATAGAACCGTTTTGGCAATTCTTACGAGTGCATATACTGAAGATGAGCTGGGAGGAGAATCTCGCGCATATCTAAAACTTGCCCCATCGGTTGCTCCTATAAAAGTTGCAGTATTTCCACTCCTTAAAAATAAACCTGAATTAGTTGAAAAAGCACAAGAAGTATATAAAAACATAAAAGCTATTATTCCAAATGCAATGTTCGATTCAAATGGAAATATTGGAAAACGATATCGACGGCAAGATGAAATTGGAACACCGCTTTGTGTAACTATCGATTTTGAAACTATTGAAGACGGTGTTGGTGTTACTGTTCGAGACAGAGATAGTGGGGAACAAGTTCGAGTAAAAGAAAGTGAGTTAGTGGAATTTTTGCAAACTAAATTAACATAGTGCATATGAAAAAAGGAATTGATTATCCTGGAGTCACTATCTCATTCTTTTGTCATGATGGAGAAGGAAATTTTGTAATGAGTAAGCGTAGTCAAAATTGCAGAGATGAACAAGGGTGTTGGGATATTGGTGCAGGAGGATTAGATTTGGACGACTCTGTTGAGGAAACTCTAAAAAAAGAAATTGCAGAAGAATACTGTACAGATATTGTGGAGTATGAATTTTTAGGATACAGAGATTTATTCCGAGAACATGAAGGACAAAAAACACACTGGATTGCACTCGATTTCAAAGTGTTAATTGATAAAGAAAAAGTAGCAAATGGGGAGCCTCATAAATTTGATGAAGTTAAATGGTTTACGTACGAAACACTTCCAGAAAATATTCATTCACAAAATCCTGCATTTTTTGAAACATATTACGAAAAACTTTTTGGGAATAAATAAAAAAATCGCCAACCCCGCACGAATTCTCATTGATGTATGAGACTCGTGCGTGAGTTGGCGACGGGGGATGGGAGGGTTGGACAAACCTAAAAAAAGGGAATTTAAAGCGAATTTAACCGCTTTTTGTAATTTGTGTAGTCTTCATTAGAAGTTTTTGATTTGTCTTCGTCTGAGACAAGTTTGTCCACAGTTCCCATGCTTCAGCTTGTGATTTTGGCGATGGCCAATTTTGGGGCTTCTACGCCTTTGTCACTGCTTTAGCCGTTCTTCTATTGAAATGTCCTAACCCTGCCTCCTCTAGGAATATAGCATTATTATAAAAAAACGCAAGGGTGTTATACTAATTGCTCCTAAAAATACTGCGTGGTACTATCAAATGCATATGAAAGATACACTTAATCGTCCAGTAATAATTTCAATTACTACAGGGGCTATTGTTAAAACTATAGTTATTTGTTTACTTGCTTGGCTACTTTGGACGATACACGATTTAATTTTAGTAATCTTAACCGCTATTGTAATTGCATCTGCAATTAATCCTGCTGCACTTTTTTTAGTAAGTAAACGTATTCCTCGAATTATTGCTGTACTTCTTATTTACACAGGAATTATTTCGACACTTATTGTATTTTTTGCTATTTTTCTACCACCATTACTTGATGATATTCAACAACTCCTTTCACAATTGCCACAATACATAGAAACACTTTCAAACGACAGGCTCGCCGAACTTCCTGGTTTAAGTACAATTCTGCAACAAGTTGGAGATTCTGGAAATACTCTAGATATTATTAATAGACTCACGAGTGGCATAACCGGAGCAACATTTGGGTTTTTAAGTACCGCTTCTGCAGTGTTTGGAGGGTTGTTCTCTTCAATTCTTATTGTTGTAATTTCATTTTATCTTTCTGTACAAGAGGATGGTGTACGAGATTTCCTAAAAATTATTTCTCCTGTAAAAAAAGAAAAATATATTTTAGATCTATGGAGTAGGTCACAAAAGAAAATTGGATTGTGGATGCAAGGTCAGTTATTGCTGGCAGTGCTTATTGGGATACTTACATATCTTGGACTTTCTATTATTGGAATACCAAACCCAATGTTCTTGGCGTTAATTGCTGCAGTATTTGAACTTATTCCAATTTTTGGACCAATTTTAGCAGCCATCCCTGCTGTAATTTTTGCACTCATTGATGGGGGATTTACATTAGGGCTTGTGACAGTAGGTTTGTATGCAATTATCCAGCAGTTTGAAAGTCAGTTAATTCACCCTTTAGTTGTAAAGAAGATTGTTGGTATTCCAGCGCTCGTCGCAATTGTTGCCTTGATTATTGGAGCACAAGTTGCAGGATTCTTGGGAATTATTCTTTCTGTGCCAATTGCTGCAGCAATTATGGAGCTTGTATCAGATATTGATAAGCAGAAATCAAAACAACTAGAAGAAATGGAGAAAGCTGCGCAAGAAAAGTAACCTCAAAATATATGTGTAACTCAGAAGAAAAAAAATCGTTTTATATCACGACAACACTTCCATATGTTAATGCACGCCCTCATATTGGTTTTGCTATGGAGGTTGTTCGTGCTGATGCAATCGCTCGATACCATCGCCTAAAGGGGAGCGATGTATTTTTTAATACTGGAACTGATGAACATGGTCAAAAAATTGCCGACAAAGCTGCAGAACTAGGAAAAACCCCACAAGAATATGTAAATGAAATGTCACTACACTTTAAGGAGCTTGAGAAAATGCTCAGTATTTCTCCAAATCGCTTTATTAGAACCACTGATGAAGATCATGTTACAGCTGCGCAGGCCTTTTGGAAGCTATGTGATGAGAAGGGATATATCTACAAAAAGTCTTATAAAGGAATGTATTGTGTAGGTGACGAGATGTTCATGAAAGAAAAAGACTTGGCGGATGGTCGTTGTCCTAATCACCCCAATCAAGAACTGATAGAAATTGAAGAAGAAAATTATTTTTTTGCATTCTCAAAATTAGAAAATCAATTAAAACAAAAAATTTCAGAAGAGGGATTTATTGCTCCAAATTACCGCACTAAAGAAATGCTTCAAATGATTGATGATGGATTGGAAGACTTTAGTATTTCACGTCTTAAAGAAAAAGTTTCTTGGGGGGTTCCAGTGCCAGGCGACGATAAGCAAGTAATGTATGTTTGGTTTGATGCGCTTGTTAATTATGTTTCAACAGTTGGATGGCCATCAAGCATGGAACAATTTAATGCTTTCTGGACTAATGCACAAACTGTGCAAATTTGTGGGAAAGATAATACACAACATCAAGCATTACGATGGCAGGCAATGTTGCTTGCTGCAGGATTAAAAACAACAGATACTATTATTGTAAATGGATTTTTAGTTTCAGATGGACAAAAGATGTCTAAGTCTCTTGGGAATGTTATCGACCCTCAGGATATCGTTGATGTATTTGGAACGGACGGGCTGCGATATTTTGTTTTACGTGAATTACATCCGCATGAAGATAGTGATGTAACAAAAGAAAAAATTACAGAAGCCTATAATGCTAATCTCGCAAATGGAATTGGGAATCTTACAAATAGAATTTTAAAGATGGCAGAAGATAATTTGGATGCAATTCCTGAATTTTCAAAACACACAACAGCAGAATTTCCAGAGTATGAACAAGCATTTGAATCTTTTAATATTCAAAAAGCTGCCGACTTTGTTTGGAAAAAGGTAGGTGATTTAGATCAGCTCATTCAAGACACACAACCATTTAAAGTAGTAAAAGAACATCCAGAAAAAGCAAAAGAAATTATAAAAAACCTTGTTGTTGAGCTATATGCCATTGCTTTCCTGCTACAGCCGCTCTTACCAACAACTGCAAAAAAGTTAAAAAAATGTGTAGAAGCGATGAAAAAACCTGAAGAACCACTCTTCCAAAGAATTTAATTTTGTTGTATTATCTCGCCTTATGCAGATAAACGAAATAGTTCGAGCGAACACTCGATGTGTTGCGCAAGCAGCAAAAAACTTAGGCATTACCCATAAAATTATTGATGATTTTGGCAATGTTGTTGAGCTTACAATTAATCGTCGTCGATATTATTTTGTTAATTGTCGAACTCCTTTTAATGCAGAAAGTATTTCTAGTATTTGTCAGAGTAAAATTTATTCATACCAACTCTTAAAGCATGAATTGCCGATGCCGCTGAGTAAAAGTTATATCGACCCTAAGATTGTCGTAAATACTGAATCTTACGGTTCGTACGCCACCCATGAAGATATCGTAAAAGATATTCGAAAATCATTTAATAGAAAACCAGTTATTGTAAAGATGAACGCTGGTGCACAAGGGTGTAATGTTTTTTTATGTAAAACAGCAGAAGAAATTCGTTCTGCAATGAAAAAGATTTTTAATAAACGTTCTCGAAAGTATGGTGTTAGTTTATTGGCTCAAGAATACATTGCTATTAAAAATGAATATAGAGTTATTTTTTTCAAAGGACAAGTATTACTGGTGGCCGAGAAGATTACTTCAAATAAAAATAAAAGTTTAAGTCCGCTTCATAACGATGATGCGCGTATCGAGATTGTCAAAGATAAAGAAGTTATTTCTGCAATTAAAAAAATGGTAAAAGGCAGTCCAAGACTTAAAAATAGATTTGCATGGAATGGGTTAGATGTCTCTCGAAACAAAGAAGGGAAGTATGAAATTATTGAATTGAATGCACATCCTGGATTTACTATGTTTGTTCGGGATAATGGTGATGCACCGTTAGTAAAAGTATTTGAGAAGACGTTGCGTCACTTGCAGAAAAAAGGAGAGTAAGTTTGTATAATATGTATCACACTATGGACACCCCTGAATTTATCGACACACACGCACATCTTAATTTTGATGTATACAATACCGACAGACATCACCTTTTAGAAAAACTAAAAGAAGAAAAGACGTGGGTCATTAATGTTGGAACAGGGCAGGAAACTTCAAAGCGAGCAGTAGAAATTGCAGCAAATGAAAAAAAAGGCATATATGCAACCGTTGGTCTTCATCCTGTGTATGTTAATAAATCATACGATAATGAAACGGGAGAAGTATTCGATAGACATTTTTATGAAAATTTATTACAGAGTGAAAAGGTGGTTGCGATAGGAGAATGCGGATTAGATTTTTTTCACCTTAAAGATACTCCACTGAGTGAAACAGAAAAAGATGTGTATATTCAAAAACAACGAAAAGCATTTGGGGCACAAATTAATTTAGCGGTGGAGTTCAATAAACCCTTAATGATTCACTGTCGAGAAGCATATAAAGAGACAATTCAGATTCTTTTAAGCTATCAACTTGAGCATGGAAATAAGCTTCGAGGAAACTTTCATTTTTTTGCTGGAACAAAAGAAGAGGCTGCAAAAATTTTAGATATGGGATTTAATGTTTCATTTACAGGAGTTATTACATTCGCAAAAGACTATGAAGAATTAGTGAAGTTTATTCCGCTCGACAGAATGATGAGTGAAACCGATTGTCCGTACGTAACACCTACTCCCCATAGAGGAGAAAGAAACGAACCTTTGTATGTTTCCGAAGTGGTTATGAAAATCGCTGAAATTAAAGGTGAAAATATAGAGAAAGTGAAAAAACAATTAGTTAAGAATGCGATTGGGTTTTATGGCTTACAATAAGATTCGTTGTAAGAAAGTGCTACAATGACTTCCACGTATGTATCAAAATGACATTCTCTGATTTTAATAATAAACAGCTTCATATAAGGATTTCTGGTCGAGTACAGGCAGTATTTTTTCGCGATACCACTAAAAAGGTTGCAGACCGATTGTGTTTAGTTGGGGAAATTAAGAATCTAGAAAATGGTTCAGTTGTGATTGTCGCACAAGGTCCGGAAGCGCCACTTAAAAAATTGCTCGATTGGTGCTATAAGGGAAGTTTTTTTGCAAAAGTAGAAAAGTTATCTTTTGAATGGCAAACACCAGAAAAAGAATTTTCTGCTTTTACTATAATAAAAAACGATACTTTTTTTGAAGATAAAAAAGCAGCTGCAAAAAATCTTACTAAATATGTTTTTCAAAAAATCATTAAGCCAGTACCAAACCATCTTGTAATTATTCCAGATGGAAATAGACGTTGGGCAGAAGAACAAGGAATGAATCCGTGGGAAGGACACAAGGAAGCATTAAAAACCATAAAAGCGTTATCTGAACATGCTCGAAAGCACGAAATTAAGTATGTTACATTTTGGGGTTTTTCAACTGAAAATTGGAAGCGAGATAAAAAAGAAATAGACATGCTGATGATGCTTTTTGAAGAGGGAATAAAAGAACTTCGAAAAGATGCTTTGAAGAATAACGTACGGTTTCATCATTTTGGTCGTAAAGATAGATTACCAAAACGAACCGTTAAACTTTTAGAAGATTTTGAGGAAGAGACTAAAAAGTTTGATACATACCATGTTGGGTTGGCGCTTGACTATGGTGGACGGGATGAATTATTGCGCGCAGTTAATGCGTATATCGACAAAAAAGACGAAAGTGCTATTACTGAAGAACAACTGTCTCAGCTTCTAGATACAAAAGATTTTCCAGATCCAGATCTTGTTGTTAGAACAAGTGGCGAATATAGAACAAGTGGAATGATGCTTTGGCAAAGTGCATATGCAGAATTTTATTTCTCACCACTATATTTTCCTGAATTTTCTCCAGCAGAGTTAGACATAGCGCTTAACGACTTTGCAAACAGGGGTAGAAGATTTGGGGGTTCCTCTAAGTAAATACTAATAAAAGTATATTGCACCACACACTGCAATGTGCTATTCTCGACTCCATGTCAGACGAAAATATCCAAAACGAAGAAAAAAATATGCAAGACTATGAACTTGGTCTACACCTTATTCCTACACTTGAAGATAAAACTCAAGAAGTATTTGATGCCATAAAAGCTTCAATTGAAAAGGTTGGAGGAACTGTTACTGCCGATTCAAATCCGGTACTTATTCCGCTTGCATACCAGATGGTAAAAAAAGTTGATTCTAAAAATTATAAATACAATACAGCGTCATTTGGTTGGATTAAATTCACCACAGCAACAACTACTATTGAGGAACTAAAGGAAGTTCTTGATTTACATAGTGATATATTGCGATACTTGCTTCTAAAAACTACAGCAGATTCAAATACTCCTACTGAAGATGTTGCACGATTCCTGTCGGGAGACGATGAAGAAGTTTCAGATGATTCAGATTCAAGCGATGAAGATGAATCAGTAACTGAACACGAAGATAAAGGAAAAGATATTGAAGATGAAGAAGATAAAAACAAAGAATCTACTCAAGAAGATATCGATAAAAAAGTTGATGAAGCCATCGACGCTATCACAGAAGAGTCTGAAGAGAAATAATTCTAGAGTAAGTCTAAAATGTAATTAAAGTTAAAAATTGACGCAAGGGCTACATTTTGCGAATATATTGAGTATGTATTTAAACAAAGCAATTATTGCAGGAAACCTAACACGCGACCCTGAACAGAAGGCATTACCTTCAGGGCTAGCTGTAACACAGTTTTCACTTGCAACAAACCGATATTATAAAGACAAAGATGGTAATGCGCAGGAGGCAACTGATTATCACAATATTGTAGTATTTGGCCGACAAGCTGAAACTTCAGGACAGTATCTTAAAAAAGGACAAAGTGCGCTTGTAGAAGGGCGAATGCAGACTCGTAGCTGGGACGATAAGCAAACAGGAGAAAAGAAGTATCGAACTGAAATTATCGCAGACAGCGTTCAGTTTGGTTCAAAAGCTGATGGAGGAGGAGGGAATGGTGCTTCGCAGCAAAAACCTGATGCATCAACAAAGCCTTCAGGAGCTGCACCTAAAGCAGATCCAGGTGCTCAAATTGAGTATCCAGATGATGAAATTAATCCAGAAGATATTCCGTTTTAATGTAATTTCACTAAATATAAAAACCACTTGTAATGAGTGGTTTTTATATTGCATTTCAAAAAAGCCTGGTGTATAGTACTGCAACTTATGGCAAACGATTATTTTCAAGAAAACCAAATCAAGACAATTGATTATAAAGATTTAGAGCATTTGCAACATTTTGTGAATCCTAACGGACGTATCATGAATACCCGACGGACAAAGCTAATAGCAAAGCATCAACGACAAGTTGAGTTAGCAATTAAGCGAGCTCGATTTATGGGATTGATGCCATACATTGCTCGATAATCTAAAGTGATTATTAAAAACAAAACACCTTACAAATCTGTAAGGTGTTTTGTTTTTTTAAAAAAGAGTGTAGTATCTTTTTTGTATGATCATTCCAGCAAAATACTTAACAAGCGTCCTTAGCGACTTCACTGAAGTCAATAACGGCGTGCTCACCCAGAACTTCGAAAATAACACTGTTTCAGTTAAGTTCCCAAACCTGCCGCAGTATTGCATTCTCATGAATGCAGACAAGCGCATTGGTTCTTGTGAACTTAACGTGAAGTTGTTGATTAACCTCTTGCAGGTTGCAAGAGGTTACACTGCAGTTCTGGAAGGAGACTTCTTTACTGTCCGGGTAGCTACGCTTTCTGGCAGGAAACCTGAAGAAATGCATCCCTCGGCAATCTACTTTAAGATTTCTGATGCTCCAGATGAGCAGGGTCCTGAACTCCGAATGCTATTGCTTCAAGGTTTGAAATTTGAAGACGAGGACGATGTCCCAGAAGCAGCCTAACCAGCTGCTATTTTCTTTTATTTTGCTCGCTCTACGTACATTCCAGTTTCAGTATTTATAACAAGCACGTCTCCAGCTTCTATAAACATCGGAACAGTAACCACTGCACCTGTTTCAAGTGTTACTTTTTTGTCGCCACCACTTACGGTGTTTCCTTTGATATTTGGTGGTGCCTCCTTAACTGCCAAATTAACCTTTATAGGGAGCTTTATACCAATTACATCATCATTCCATGTTAGTGCGTCTATGGGCGTATTTTCACGCATGTAGAGGTGTGCATCACCCACTTGTTCCTTTGAAAGTGTGAATCGAGCACTTCTATCTGTACCTTCAAAAAACCAATATTCAGTTACTTCTGTTTGTCGGTTATATTTTGAAAATGAGTAGGTTACTGTTCGCTTATTAATATCAGCTTCTTGCACATTATCTGATTGGTGAAAAGCAACCTGTTTAATCGCACCAGATAGTAAATTACGAATTTTAGTCTGATTGGCAGGTTTCTGTCGGTTTTTCTTTTTAATTGAAGACTCTAAGACTTCGTACGGTTCACCTTCAAAAATGATTTGTCGTCGTTCTCGGATATCACTATAGTTCAGCATGGTGTGTAAGTTGTTATGTGCAATTATTCTTCAGATTTCATTCCTTTTCGAATTTCTTTCATGATTGCGTTTGCAACTTTCTTATTTTCTTTTAGGAATGTTCGTGCTGCGTCATAACCTCTACCAAGTTTGATTTCTCCATTATCTGCAGAAAAGAATGCACCAGCTTTTGTTACTGCTCCATATTTTTCTCCAAGTGCAAGAATCTCACCTTCAAGTGAAATACCTTCGTTGTAGAGTAAATCAAACTCTGTTTGTCTGAATGGGGGAGCAACCTTATTCTTAACAACTTTAACTCGCACTCTTCCTCCCATAATTTCGTCACCTTTTTTGATTTGAGCAATTCGCCGAATATCAAGACGAACTGAAGTATAGAACTTCAAAGCCTTACCTCCTGGAGTTGTTTCTGGGTTACCAAACATGACACCAATTTGCATACGAATTTGGTTAATAAAAATAACAACAGTTTTAGACTTTGCAACAATCGCTGTAAGTTTTCGTAGCGCTTGCGACATTAGTCGAGCTTGTTTCCCAACATGGTATGCACCCATGTCACCTTCAATTTCGTCTTTTGGTGTTAAGGCTGCTACTGAATCGATAACAATTACATCAAGTTTACCCGAACGAACAAGACTTTCTGTAATTTCAAGTGCCTGTTCTCCAGTGTCTGGTTGCGACACAAGTAATTCGTCGATTTGTACGCCAATTCGCTTTGCGTATTCAGGGTCGAGTGCATGTTCAGCATCTACGAATGCGCATATTCCACCTTTCTTTTGTGCTTCTGCAATAACATGAAGTGCGAGTGTCGTTTTACCCGACGACTCAGGTCCATAAATTTCAACAATACGACCTCGAGGCATTCCTCCTACTCCAAGCGCTTCGTCGAGACCAATTGAACCAGTTGGAATTGTATCGATATCTACTCTTCGAGTCTGACCTAATGTCATAATCGCCTCACTTCCAAATTTTGTTTGGATTTCTTTCAATGTTGCATCAATGTTTGGTCGTTTCGGTTCAGCTGTTTCTGAATCATCTGCTTTTGCTTTAACCTCACTTTTTTTAGAAACAGATTTCTTTTTTACTTCTTGTACCTCTTCTTTTTTTGTAGTTTTTTTTGCTGGCATGTTTGTAATGTAAATGTTTAGTAATAAAGCTTCAGTAAAAAATTATTCAGTAATTTCTATACTAGATGTTGCTACAGGTTGAATCATGATTTGACTGCTCGTTCCAATATCTGGGATTGAACCGTTATAGGTGAACCACAGGGTATGTTCAACTTTTCTTTCAAACCTGTCGGTTGCTTCAAGTTTCATTATACTCGTGCCAGGAGGGAGGAGCAATTTTTCTGAAAATTCATTCTTTTCATTCACAAAAACAGGATGACCATTTAATTTAATGAAGGCAGTGTTTATAGCTTTTCCTTGTATGACAATGGTCGGTTCTTCAAAACTGCTACCACTTTCGGGCGAGTATATGGCAACTATTGGTCCTTCAAAGAATTGTTGTGAATTGAAAACAGCAAAGCTTGTAATTCCAATTACAACAACGAGTATGAAGAAAGTTGCAAGCCGTTTTCGTTGTTTCATAAAGTAATTATAGCAAACAAGGAGGGTAGACTACCGCTGTTCTTCGTCCTCCACTTCTTCACGTTCTACAGGGTTGCCCATCATCGACCCATCTTCTTCTACAATCATGTTATCGACCCCAGCAACTTCTCGTGGACCATCTTCTCCTGCATCAAGAATCTCTCGCGGTTTTGAACCATCTGCAGGGCCAATCACTCCTCGTTCTTCAAGAATATCCATTAAGCGTGCGGCTCGTGCGTAGCCAACTCGTAATTTTCTTTGAATGTATGAAGTCGATGCTTTTCCAGCCTCAATAACTGTTTCTTTTGCTGCGCCATATAACTCATCATCTTCCTCTTCATCATCAAATCCACCAAAACCGCCAGCTTTTTCAATTGAACTAAGGTCGTTCTCACTACCTTTTCCAGTGAAATCAATTGATGCTTCGTTAGGAACCTCGTTTGCATAGTGGTTTTTAATCCAGTCCACAATATCTTTTGTCTCTTCTTCTGTTATATATGCAGACTGAATACGAACTGGTTGTGATTTGTCGCTAGATAAGTAGAGCATGTCTCCAGCTCCAAGAAGTTTCTCTGCGCCCGTCATATCAAGAATGGTCTTTGAATCGACAGCAGATGCAACTTGTAGAGCAACACGAGTAGGAACGTTTGCTTTAATTAAACCTGTAACAACGTTCACGCTTGGTCGTTGTGTTGAAAGTATAAGGTGAATTCCAATAGCACGACTCATTTGTGCTAATCGAACAATATTTGATTCCAATTCACGAGGGTATGCCTGCATTAAGTCTGCAAGCTCATCGATGAACACCACAATGTAAGGCATCGACTCTGGAACTTCTGTTTCTTCGTCGCCACTTTTTTCAGCTTCTCGTAGTGCTGGCTTAAGGATGTTTTCATGATACGAGCCAATGTCACGAACTTTGTGTTTCTCTAGCACATCGTACCGACGCGACATTTCATTAACTGCCCACTTAAGTGCAAGAATTGCTTTCTTTGGTTCTGTAATAACTGGAGTTAGTAGGTGAGGGATTTCATTATAGAGTGTAAGTTCAACTCGCTTCGGATCAACCATTATGAATTTAAGTTGATCGGGGTGATTTCGGTAGAGCAGGGAAGTGATGAGTGCGTGAATTGTTACCGACTTTCCAGAACCTGTTGCTCCTGCAATAAGTCCGTGAGGCATTTTTGCCAAGTTGGCAAAATGAGAGATTCCAGTAATACCTTTTCCCATGCACACATTAAGTGGTTTCTTCGGATCGTTGAACGCAGGGTCTTTCAAAAGTGTTCCAAGTCCTACCGTTGTTTTTGTTTTGTTTGGAATTTCAATACCAACCAACGACTTGCCCGGAATAGGAGCTTCGATTCGAAGTGGGTGAGCAGCAAGCGCAAGTGCAAGGTCGTTTTGCAAAGCAACAATTTTCGATAACTTCACTCCTTCTGCTGGTTTTAATGCGTATCGAGTAACTGATGGTCCGATAGATATTTCGTCCATCTCGACATTGATACCAAAGTTTATCAATGTTCGTTTAATAATATTTGCATTCGCTTTAATATCACCAACACCTGGTTTCCCAGAATCTTTTTGTAAGAGTGAAAGTGGTGGTGGTGTAAATTTTTGGTTTGCTTTTTTAGAGAAGAAAATCAAACCACTTGGTTTTTCTGACTGTGCTTGTTTGGGTTCTTCCGTGGTTCGTATTATTGGTTCTTTGTCTTTCTGCTCTGGTTTTTCTGCAATAACGGATTTAGTAGTTGTCGTTTTCTCATCTTCGTCATCTTCAGAATTTGCACTGGCTACAATTCCAGAAACAGCATCTTCAATATCTTTATCATTAACTTCTTTTTCTTTTCTTTCAAAAAGTTTTTTCCAATCAAATTTAAGTGACAAATTAAATTCAATAATGAGTGCTATGAGTAAGATTGCAAATAAGATAATTCCTGCGACCCAAATCCCAAACATTGCTTGCAGTGGAGAAGCAACAAGTCCTCCTACAAGTCCTCCTTTTGATTCAAACGAAAGTTCAATAAGCCCGATTATTGAGAGAAATATAATAATGCCCGTTGCAATTTTTCTGAGCGCGGGGTTCTCCTTTAGTGTTGCTAAAAATGAGATACCTAATCCAATTAAAATAACTGGAATGAAATAATATCCAACCCCAAAAAGTTTAAACAGAACTGCGAAAGAAAATTTCCCAACTGTTCCTGCATTACCAAAAGCTGCAAAGCAAAGAAACACCGCAGTTACAATAAAAACAATTGCAATAATTGCTTCAACTGTTTCTTGGTTCAGTCGCGGTTTAAAGCTTTCATTCTTTGTATCTTTCCCAGCTTTCTTTGCGGTTTTTTTTGTTGCTTTCTTCTTGGGCACAGGCGTATCGTTATTAATTAAATATGTACCCATGATACCACTTAATATATCCACATGTTATGCACTTTCATAAAAGACATATAAATAAAAGTATTGTTTGAAGCCATTTGTGAAAGACATTTGCTTTTTATAACTTGCTCACATACAATGCGAAAACGTCCTATAAAACTTTTGGGTATAAAAGACAAAAACATGAACAATCAAGATAAAAGACAGGTTTCAATAAGACAAAAAGACAATACACATTTGTCTTATAAAAACACTCTTATAAAAGAAGATTTTGATTTTTTTCTCTATCAAAAGAATCAAAAGATTAGCTCGGCACTATTCCTTGTTACTGCACATTTAGATGATTCTAATATTCTAAAAGACAGTATTAGATTAGCCGCATTGTCTCTTATAAAAGACACGAATTTTAATCTCAAGGAAAGAGATGAAAAAAATATTCCATTTGTCTTTTATTCTAATTTAGAAAATAATTTTTCTCAAAATTCATATAAAAAATCTATTGCTTCATTAATAAAAATTAAATCTTTTCTATTGATTGGAACTGAGTCGTTTCTTTTGAATAAAAACAATTCAGAAATTTTAATACAAGTGATTGACGATTTGCTTGCTGAAATTTCTGTATACCTTTTTACTACAAACGATGTTCAAGATTCTACAAACAGAACACTCTTCACTGAAGATTACTTCTCTGTTCTTGGTGTGTACGAGAATAACTTATTAAAAAATGAAGATCGTAACGATGGTCCTGATGTCGATAATAATAATACTGAAGAGATGCGTTCTGTGAAAAAAGATACAACTTCAGATTTTCCTAAAAAGAATTTTGCTTCTGTTGGTGATGTTGTTACAAAAAAAAATAATTCTGGAAACGCTACAGATATAAAAAGCGTGCATTCTGTTGCTAAGACTACTGCAGGCAAAGAAGGGAAGTCTATAAGACAAGAAAAAATCCTTTCTATCATAAAAGACAAAAAACTTGTCGGTATAAAAGACATTTCAAAAAACATTACAGACTGTAGCGAAAAAACAATTCAAAGAGAGCTAATTGTAATGCTGGATAGTGGTTTAATTAAAAAGGAAGGTGAAAGACGTTGGAGCCTCTATTCTTTGTTGTAGCATTTTTAGCATCTCTACTTTTAACCTCCTCTTGTTGTTTTTTTGAACAGTAAGCATTTTCTTTTGTTAAGACATGAATTTGGTTTTATTACTTACTTGATACTAATAAATTTAGAATCATTTTTTTAATGTAGTGACAGTGTACTTTGAGGTGTAAAAAGTAGTCGGTATTTTGAGATAACAATATGCATGACTGGGTGGCTATATTTATTTTTATTTTGAGGTCCTGAACATCGTATTTTTGTTTGACATGGGCCTTGTATGGCTGTATTATATATATTGATAGCCTCTTTTTCTCCATTTAGCACACTGTGCTTTTTTGGCATAAGAGGTTATCCACAAAAATTGTTTCCTTTCTTCATGATTGCGATACAATAGAATGGTATGACTGAGGCGAGAGCTTTAACATACAACTGTAACTTGAAAAAAGAATATTAAATTAAAGTAGATACGCTTTTATCAAGTCACACAAGTTATGATTGCACGACCTAATTCTGTTACGGATGCACGACTGCACGAACTAAATTCTTGAAGCCAACCTACGAAAGTAGTTGGTGAAAATGACTCTATAAAGATGATGCTGAAGAGTCCTTTCCTTTAACTAGAAATAGTGAAAAGAAAGCCCGCCATGTTTACATGGTGCATCACGGCCTTTAATGGACGTTAGTAATTAATTACCAATGTTCAGCATTTGTGTCACACATTATAATAATGATGCATTTGTTGTACTAACTTTATAAAAAACAAAATGAAAGTAATTTCAAAAATTTCTGGATTTGTAACTACACTTGTTATTGCAGGTGCAGTTGCATCATCAGCAAGCGCTTTGACGTCTGCTGATATCCAGCTACTAGTTAGCTTGGGAGTTATCCCAGCTGACAAAGCTGCTGCAGCTATGGCTGTTGCAGATAACAACGTTGCTGTTGGAAACGCGACAGGTTCATGTGGATTTACTTACACACGAAACCTTACTCTAGGTTCTACAGGAGCAGATGTTGTTGCACTACAAACTTACCTAGAAGGTAAGGGTACTCTAGTAATTCCTGCAGGAGTTTCTAAGGGTTACTTTGGACCACTTACTCGATCAGCTCTAGCTAGCTACCAAGCTTCAGCAGGTATCGCACCTGCAGTTGGATACTTCGGACCTATCACAATGGGACGAGTAACTGCTGATTGTGTTGTTACCGGAGGAGGAGACAACAACAATGGTGGAAACAACGCCGACTTGAAGGGAGGAGAAGCTAGTCTTACTGACTACGACCGAGATTCAAAATACACAAACGAAGACCTTGAAGAAGGTGATACAGCAATGGTATTCGGAGCTGAGTTTGATGTAGAAGACGGTGACGCTCGAATCGAACGAATTGATGTTCAAGTGCAAGCTGCTACTGCAAACGTAGAAGACGAGCCTTGGAAGCAAATCGAATCTATCGCGCTATACATCAACGGAGAAATGGTTGATGAGATGGACGTAGATGACGAAGACGACTGGTCTGAAGAAAACGGAGTTTCTTCGCTATCAACAAACGATGCGTACGAAATCCGATTCTCAGGACTTAGTGAAGTTGTTCGAGAAGACGAAACTGCAGAAATCGAAATCGAAATTACTGCATCAGACCGTATCGATGATGGAGACCTAGATTCAACATGGAGTATCTTTATTCCAGAAAACGGAATCCGTGCTATCGATGGAGAAGGTATTGATCAGTACACAGGAGATGAAGATGAAGTAACAGAATTTACAATTGAAGCTGCAGATGACGGAGACCTTAGCATTCGAGAGAGTGATGATGATCCAGATTCAGCTATCTTGATTGTAGATGAAGACGATGACTCAGTAGATTACGAAGTATTCCGATTTGAAATCAATAACGAAGATGCAGACATCTTCCTTAATGAAATGACAATCATCGCTTCAACATCTGATGATGATATCGACGATGTTATCTCACAACTTATGGTTATGATTGATGGTGAAGAGTTTGATTACGACACAGCATCAACATCAGCAGGTATCGGAGAATTCGTATTCGAATTTGAAGATAACGACGATGAGATCCCAGTTGAAGAAGATGAAGATATCGAAGTAGTAGTTATGGTTGAATTCAACCAAACTGGATCAAATGGTTCAAACTACGCTGAAGGTACTTCAATCCAATTCGGAATTGGACGAATCGACGGTGCTAACTATGGAGCTGATTTCCTATTAGCTGAAGGTCAGCAATCAGGAGACGCAACAACAGTTTCAGGACAGCAAGAATCTTCAACACACGTTCTTCGAATCGAAGGAATTGTGGCTGAAGGAGTTAGCAAGTCAGCAACAGTTGACAAGCCTGATCTGGTTACACAAGAAGAAACAGGTGTATTCGAAATCGAAGTGCAGCTTACTGCTCTTGAGGACGACGCTTGGATTCCAGCTTATGTTGCTCAAACAGCATCAACAACAGCAGGATTCACATTCGAAATTACAGGAGATACATTTGCAGGTAACGTTGTACAAGCGTTTATCTCAGATGACTCAACTGACACACGGACAAACAACCGACTTAAAATTTCTGAAGGTTCATCAGAACGATTCACAGTTTATGTTGAGTTAGATCCAAGTGCTACAGGGTCATATGGTATTGAACTAAAAGAGATTAACTTCTCTTCAACTTCAGCAGGTACTCTTGTTGAGTATGATGTACCAAATGAATCTGAATTCGAAACTAAAAGAGTTCCAGTTAACGCTGACAACTAAAGTTAGAGTTACACGAATTTATTTAGCTAGAAATTAGCTACAAAAAACCACCCTTGCGGGTGGTTTTTTGTTTTTTCTTTATTTTTTATTTACCCAAATTTTATTGTTGGTATGTAACAATCTTCTTATGAAAAAAAGACAAATAATATATACAACAGTGTTTTTAGTGGTATTTGGAATATGGCTTCCTAAATATGCACACGCAGTACTGGTAATTACAGAAATAATGTACGATGTGCCAAGTGTCGATTCTGGAAGAGAGTGGATCGAAGTACATAACGCCACTGCTAATACTATTGCAATTACAGATTTTAAATTATACGAAAATAACACTAATAAAAACATAACCGAAGTGGAGGGTTTTAGTGGGTTACTGCATCCAGGTGCATATGCAGTTATTGCCGACAATCCTGAAAAATTTCTTATCGACAATCCAACCTACGAAAATGTATTGTTTAATAGTTCTTTTAGTTTATCAAATACAGGTGAAACGCTTGGGTTGGTTGATGCTTCAGGCCAAATCATTCATGAAAGAGAATATGCAAAATCGCTCGGCGCCAGTGGTAATGGAAACAGTCTGCAGTTTTTTGAAGGCGTATTTATAGAAGGCATACCAACGCCTGGAAAAGAAAATATTAAAACAATCGAAAATACAGACTCTAATTCAAAATCTGAAGCAAGTGATAATCAAGGTGCTTATGGTGGTAAGATATCATCTCATGCAGAACAGGTGAGGCTCTCTACTGCTGTCTTGGAAAGACTAATTTATATCGATATTGGCAGGGAGCGGAATATTGGCACAGGTAGAACTGTAGATTTTGAGGCTTCTGCATCTGGAATATATGCGAACAGGAATGTTACGTACATATGGAATTTTGGGGATGGCATCACAAAGCGAGGAAGAAAGGTGAATCATGAGTATGGTCATGCAGGAACATATAATGTTGTTGTAAATGCGATAGCAGGCACCTCACGAGCTGTGGCACGTACAAAAGTATTTGTTACAGAAAACAATATAGAGGTAATAATAAATAAGGAGGGTGTACTTGTGGTTAATAATAATGATAGGGAAGTTAATGTCGGCCTGTCTTACTTTAAGAATAGAAAAGACTCTTTTGTGTTTCCAAAAGACACAATAATTGAGAAACAATCTCAAGTTATTTTTTCTTGGGACACCACCGGCCTTCAATATGAAGATTTTTTAGGAAACAATATAAAGCTTTATTCGCAAAATAAAAAAGAATTACAGTTTGCATTGGAATAATAGTAATACCACCTGTTTTTTTGCTATACTAGGAAGATTATGGAAGATTTAGGAAAATTATTTGGTTCAATTACGAGAGTTCGACTCATAAAGTTTTTTTTAATGAATGAAGGAGAGTTATTAGACAAAGAATCACTTAGAAAAAAAGTTAAATCGTCTCCAGCTGCAATTGCAAAAGAATTACGTCTGTTGCAAAATGCTCAATTCATCCGATCTAAAAGTTTTTTCCAAACATTCGAACTGAAAACAAAAACAAAAAAGAAGCGAGTACAAGGTTTTCTGTTAAATGAAAAATGTAGTTACTTAGTTCCCTTAAGAGCTTTATTTTGTGGAGAGACTGCGATTAAGAATAACGATATAGCTAAGAAAATTGGAACTGCAGGAGCAATAAAAGTGATTGTTTCTGCTGGGGTATTTTTGCAAGATCCAGACTCTAGAATCGATTTACTAATTGCAGGTGGAAATATCGATAATACAAAATTACGCAATGCCATTACTACAATAGAAGCTGAGCTTGGTACAGAACTACGTTATGCGGTGTTCGAAACTTCCGACTTTTCATACAGAATAGGAGTGTGTGACAGATTAATTCGTGATGTGCTCGATTACCCTCACAAAGTAATTGTAGATAAAATCGGATTTTCTAAGTAGAGTACGGTACAATAAAGGTACTGTAATGAGTATTCATTACGTGGCATATTTTATTATTATAAGTAACCTTATTCATGAATAATTTAACAACATTCACAGAAGCGCTTCAACAGTCGGCAGCAGGTTTAGGAAAAAGTTTTGTAGAAACATCTGCACTTGTCGTTGTTGCGGTAGTGGTATTTATTATTGGTTGGGTAATTGGAATTCTTGTTTCTCGAGTTATTGAGCAACTTGTGAAAGCAATTAAGCTTGATGCATTATTAAGTTCTGCAGGAGTCGACGATTTGGCTCGTAAAATGGGAACTAAATTAAATTCAGGAAGATTCCTGGGAGAAATTGGTAAATGGTATGTGATTATAGTTTCATTACTATTATCTTTTGATATCTTAGGACTCGATCAAGTAACACAATTCTTGAGCGATGTAGCTATTACATATTTACCACGTGTAATTACAGCAATTCTAATTCTTATTATTGCAGCAGTGGTTTCAGAAGTAATGCGAAAAATTGTTATTGCTGGCTCACAGGGAGCAGGAATTACATCAGCAAAACTATTAGGAACTATTACAAAGTGGGCAATTTGGATTTTTGGATTCCTTGTAGCATTGGTTGAATTAGGAATCGCAGTAATTCTTATTGAACGATTGTTTACTGGAGTCGTGGTGGCAGTCGCACTTGCACTCGGACTTTCATTTGGTCTGGGAGGACAAGATGCTGCGCGAGACACTATCTCTAAACTACGTAAAGAGGTAGGTAATCATCATAATTCATAGTTAAAAAACATCACCATTCGGTGTAATATATGAGTATGAAAAACAGTGCTTTGTAAGCACTGTTTTTATTTAAACAAAAGTTTGACTTCTTTGGGCAACATGTATATAATCTCCCCCACGTATGAAGATAAGTTTAAACGGTAACCGACTCATTTAGGCATAGCTTTCAGCACACACCTTTATGAGTCGCAAACCACCTTGCGACTTTTTTCTTCTTATAAATACGAGCACATTCTATATCGATCACATCATTTCTAAATTTGCTTAGCGCTTAATTAGTGAATGATGTGATCGGGCTAGAAGAAGCCTGGATGATCGTTGACAATTTCATAGTTGTAGGTAAAACAAAGTATTTTCAACAAACAAAGAAAATGAAACAGCGGTTTTTAGCATTCCAAACGGGAATGCTAAGGGCGTATGGTGGATGCCTAGGCTTTTAATGGCGATGAAGGACGCGGCAAAGCTGCGATAAGTTTCGGGGAGGGGCCAAGCACCCTTTGATCCGGAAATTTCCGAATGGGGAAACCCGACTCTTAGGAGTCATCTTGAACTTGATTCAAGAAGCGTACCCGGGGAAGTGAAACATCTCAGTACCCGGAGGAATAGAAAACAATAGTTATTTCCCTAGTAGCGGCGAGCGAAAAGGAAGGAGCCCAAACCTCATATTTATATGGGGGGTTGTAAGGCAAGAGTGTCGCGTTTACGTGAGAAAAGTTATAAATTTCGTAGTTAGTAAAAATATCTGGAAAGATATACCCAAGAAGGTAATAGTCCTGTATACGAAAACAACGAAACTTTTTTGCTCTTGTCCTTGAGTAGCCCGAGACACGAATACCTCGAGTGAATCTGCCAGTACTAACTGGTAAGGCTAAATACATTAAAAGACCGATAGTGAACTAGTACCGTGAGGGAAAGGTGAAAAGTAGCCCGGGAGGGCGGTGAAATAGATCTGAAACCATATGCCTACAAGGAATCGGAGGGGTAAATTTATTTACCCTGACGGTGTGCCTATTGAAGAATGAGCCAACGAGTTTGCATATACTGCAGGCTAAGCCCTTAAGGGGTGGAGCCGTAGGGAAACCGAGTGTTAATAGCGCGATTTAGTAGTATGTGTAAGACCCGAAACCAAGCGAGCTTGTCATGAGCAGGGTGAAGCGTTGCCGAAAGGCACGTGGAGGCCCGAACCGGTAGGTCGTTCAACTCCTTCGGATGACTTGTGATAAGAAGTGAAAAGCTAATCGAGCTTGGTAATAGCTGGTTCTCTCCGAAACAGCTTTAGGGTTGGCGTCGCGTGTTCCTTTTGGGGGTAGAGCACTGGAAAAGTAGAATAGGGGGAAACCTCGTCTCCTTTATCAAACTCCGAATACCAAAAGTTAAGAACGCGGCAGTTAGACTGTGGGGGCTAAGCTCCATTGGTCAAAAGGGAAACAGCCCAGATCTCCGTTTAAGGTCCCAAAGTTAATGCTAAGTGTAAATAAGGTTGTGATATTTCAGAGACACCGAGGAGGTTGGCTTAGAAGCAGCCATCCTTTAAAGATAGCGTAACAGCTCACTCGCTCAGAGATATTGTGCCACAAATGATCGGGACTAAGCATTACACCGAAAACGAGGGCTTCATGTATCTTCGGATACATGGAGCGGTAGGAGAGTGTTCTCATCTGCGATGAAGCCAAAGGGGTGACCCATGGTGGAGCGTTGAGAAGCAAGAATGTTGGCACGAGTAACCGCAATGCAGGTGAGATTCCTGCACGCCGAAAGACTAAGGTTTCCTTCTCAATGGTAATCAGAGAAGGGTTAGTCGGGCCTAAGGAGATGACGAAAGTCGAATCTGATGGACAACTGGTTAATATTCCAGTACTTTGTTATGTTGCGATGGAGGGACGGAGGACACAAATGTAAGCGTATTATCGAATTTACGTAGTTAGCATAAGAGCTATTGGGTAGGCAAATCCGCCCATGTTAGGTTCGTTGTCGACTAAATTGAGCACTACGGTGCTTGAAATTTACATGAAGAGCCTTCCAAGAAAAGCTTCTAAGCATAAACATAACAAAACCGTACCGCAAACCGACACAGGTAGTCAGGTCGAGAAGACCAAGGCGAACGAGTGAGGGGTCCCCAAGGAACTCGGCAAAAAAGCGATCGTAACTTCGGGATAAGATCTGCCCACTTTATGTGGGCCGCAGCTAAAGTATTCCTGGCGACTGTTTACCAAAAACACAGCTCCCTGCGAACTCGTAAGAGGATGTATAGGGGGTGACGCCTGACCAATGCCGGAAGGTTAAATATTGGTGGTGCTAAACACTTTGAGCGTAAGTAATTATGCCCAGAGTGTTTAGTGCTGACCGATATAAGCCCCGGTGAATGTCGGCCGTAACTATAACGGTCCTAAGGTTAGCAGCATATAATTTATTGTGTGTTGCTAAGAATTGGGACTGTTATTATGAGTGTTGTAAACAGCATGTTACAAGAGAAAAGTAACTGCCCAAAAAACTAGCCATATGCTGGAAAATCCGAGTATCTTCAAATACTCGATTATGTATTTATATGTAATCAGTAACAATTTTGAAGTGCGGACAATCAGCAGGAAAGGCTTTATATGTTAAAACATCAATTGTCATATTTTTACTCATTAAAATATGAATCGCATGTAAAGAATCCTCAGAGACCAAACGCTAGTCTAGGTTGATGAATCTAGAAGATAGAGTCCGTCCTTTATGGCGACATAAAGATTAACACGAGAGAGCGAAATTCCTTGTCTGGTAAGTTCAGACGCGCACGAATGGCGTAACGACTGGGAAACTGTCTCGGGGACTTGCTCGGTGAAAATGCAATGCCGGTGAAGACGCCGGCTACCTGCAGCAGGACAGAAAGACCCCAGGAGCTTTACTACAGCTTGGCATTGGCTGCATGAAGATATTGCGCAGTATAGATGGGAGGCTTTGAAGCACAGATTTTGGTTTGTGTGGAGCCGTCAGTGAAATACCATCCTTTATGTTTATGTAGTCTAACCTCGACGGTAAAAACGGCGAGGGACAGTGTCTGGTGGGTAGTTTTAGTGGGGCGCTACCCTCCTAAAATGTAACGGAGGGGCCTAAAGGTTCTCTAAGCGCGAATGGAAACCGTGCTGATAGTGTAATGGCATAAGAGAGCTTAACTGCAAGACGTACATGTCGAGCAGACACGAAAGTGGAGCATAGTGATCCGACCTTTCGCTTTAGATGCGGAGGAAGCTCAACGGATAAAAGTTACCCTGGGGATAACAGGCTGGTACCGCCTAAGAGTCCATATCGACGGCGGTGTTCGGCACCTCGATGTCGGCTCATCTTATCCTGGGGCTGGAGAAGGTCCCAAGGGTTTGGCTGTTCGCCAATTAAAAAGGTACGCGAGCTGGGTTCAGACCGTTCACACTTTAAGTGTGAATAGTTGAATTATAATTACGTTTTATACGTAATCCAAACATCAATAAAAACAAAATGTGACCATTATGGTCTAGCATTGTTGTCCAAGTAACAAAACAACAACTTCTTGAAGTGTGAATCAATCTGAATCACTAATTCGAGGATTGTTATCAAAATTTCTGTCCCCTGATTTTTCAGGGTCTTGTTTAAAAAACAAGGTTTTAAGTTTTTGCAACTTAGAATGACAAAACGAGTCTTTCTGTTCTAGTATAGAAACCAACAATCACGGCGGTATTGTGTAGAAATACACAATAATAAGCTGACTGATATCGGAAAAATCCTACTATAATACCTATGCAACCTCGTACGGATGCTTAGAATTAGTGTTATAGGGACAATTCCGAGGGAAATATAGTATATATACCCGTAGAGACTACACGTCAGCTACCCAAAGTTTCAATTGTGTCATTCTCAACTTAATTGAGAATCTATGTGCAACCACTATGGTTAAACATAGATTCCCGTTTTCACGAGAATGACAAACGAAACCGGGTAAAGCTATAGTCCGATCCCACTAGTAATAGTGGCGTTATTACACAAAGTATCTAAGCGTAAAGCTTAGATATGTAATAGCAACCATTGCGTGAGACAGGTTGGTTCTCTATCCGCTGCAGGCGTAGATTTTTGAAGGGAGCTGCTCCTAGTACGAGAGGACCGGAGTGGACTGACCTCTGGTGTACCAGCTGTCGCGTCAGCGGCATCGTTGGGTAGCTAAGTCGGGAAGGGATAACCGCTGAAAGCATCTAAGCGGGAAGCCCACCCTAAGATTAGAAATCGTTTGAGAGTCCTAAGAGATGATTAGGTTGATAGGCACCAAGTGTAAGCATGGTAACGTGTTTAGCTGAGGTGTACTAATTACTCGATTTCTCGTTTGGAATGCTGAACGTCGCTGTAGTAATTTTCTAAAAATACTAGTCTCCCTGAATTTATTTCAGGGTCTTATAAAAGAATCTGAAACGAGTTCAGATAGACACAAACCACAACTATGAAACTATACAAAACTTTGATATGGAGCTGTTATGGCCCATAACATTTTTTTGGCGCTTCGCGGCGAGGCGGAGTGTGTATTGCTAGTGTATTCAATCCTTGTTCATCAAACTGAGTAACAGTAATCACACACTCCGCCTTATGAGGCTTACTTCTAATCGACGAGATTTTAAGAAAGACCTTGTGTCATTTGTATTTGTGCGGAACGGGGTGTTCCGAAGTACCTAGCCTTAGGGCTGTGCTTCGGACACTTTCCGCAAATTTCCTCAATGAGAGCCCTTCTTTGTGCGGCACCTTCATTCTCTTCAATGAGAATGTACGGTGCCGCACAAAAGTCGCCACAACTTAGATCTTTATATTTTTATGAGCATGTAATGGCTCCTTATATCAAAGTTTTGTATAGACAGCGCGAGAAATATTCGTATATTCTCATCTGGTGATTTGTCGCTGGGGAAACACCTGTTCTCATTCCGAACACAGAAGTTAAGTCCAGTAGAGCCGATGATACTCTTTTGGGGAAAGTAGGCAATCGCCAGTTTAGAGTATACGAAAGAAAAAACCTTGATTTACTTCAAGGTTTTTTTATTTGTTATACTTAAGCAATAACTACTATATTTTATGTCATGGGGAACACGAAGAAGAAATTCAATTATTTTTATTTTCATAACGGTTGTTTTTGTAGTGCTATCTGTTTATTTATTTAAGGTATTTTATCAGCCACCAAATTGTTTTGATGGAAAGCAAAATGCAGCAGAAGCTGGTGTTGATTGCGGTGGTTCATGTTTATTGCTTTGTCGAAATCAAACACTCGACCCAATCGTTCGTTGGACAAGGTATTTTAGAGTTGCAGATGGTTTGTATAATGTAATTGCATATGTTGAAAATCCTAACCCAAATGGAGGTGTTGCAAGTGTTTCATATGAATTTAATTTGTTTGATGAAGAGAATACATCTATTAGAGCTAGACGGGGTGTTGTAGAGTTGCCACCAAAAGCAATTGTTCCTATTATCGGCAACTCATTGGACACTGGAAAGCTTAGTGCAAGCAGAGTTTCATTTCAGTTTACTGAGCAATTTGTTTTTACAAGACAAGCTCCTGTAGAGCCAGCGATTTTTGTTGAAGATGAGCGAATTTCTAATCTTGATTCTGAACCTAGGATCCGTGCCGAAATAACAAATTCAGTTGTTGTGCCGATAAAAGATGTACTCGTTGCGGCAATTGTGTACGACCAAAACGATAATGCTATCGCAGTTTCAAGTACTAAGTTTCCTGTAATACCGGCAGTTGGATCTGTGGAAGCATTTTTCACTTGGCCAACACCGTTTAAAGAAAAAGTGGCTCGATTTGAATTAATTCCTGTTTATGAAGAACCCAAGTAATAATTTTTTTCTATCAATACTTCGAAATATTGATTGGATTTTAGTTGGTGCACTTGTTCCATTAGTTTTGGCAGGGCTTATAACAATGAACTCATTTGTTGATGCAAATATCTATTTCTCTCGGCAAATAATATGGCTTGTTGTTTCTTTAATAGCTTTTTTTGTTTTTAGTAGTATCGACTTTAAATTCTTAAGAAGAAGTCAGGTGATTGCATGGTTATTCTTTCTCTCTGTTGGATTGCTTCTGTCTCTTTTTATTGTTGGTTCAGTAGTGAAAGGTGCTCAGAGTTGGTTTTCTTTAGGATTATTTAATGTACAGCCTGCAGAGATTGTTAAGTTGGTGCTAATATTAGTGTTAGCAAAATATTTCTCTCGAAGACATGTTGCAATTAAAAATATACGACACGTTGTTGTGTCTGGGTTATATGCGTTTATTCTTTTCTTGCTTGTTTTGGTTCAGCCCGATTTTGGTTCAGCCCTGATTATTTTTATGATTTGGTTTGGAATGATTATGGTTTCTGGTATTTCTAAAAAACATTTGTTGCTTGTATTTATTACGGGTGCAATGGCATTTGGATTAATGTGGACTGCGGTATTGCAGCCTTACCAAAAAGATCGAGTTATGACATTTCTGAATCCATTACAAGATATTCAGGGAACAGGATACAACGCATACCAATCTACAATTGCTGTTGGTTCTGGCCAAGTAGTTGGAAAGGGAATTGGATATGGAACGCAATCACGATTATCATTTTTACCAGAGTATCAAACCGACTTTATTTTTGCTGCTTTTGCTGAAGAATGGGGGTTTGTTGGTGTCTTAATACTATTCTTGTTATTTGGAATTGTTATGTGGCGAATTATTATGAATGCCATGTATGGTGCAACAAACTTCGAAGTGTTATTTGGAATGGGTGTAGCAATAATGATTATGAGTCATTTTATTATTCATGTAGGAATGAACATAGGCTTACTGCCAGTTACTGGAATTACCATTCCTTTTATGAGTTATGGAGGAAGTCACTTACTAATAACATTTGTTGCTTTAGGGATTGTTATGGGAATGCGACGCTATTCTCGCACAGCACATAAAGATGTCATGAGAAACGAGTTCATGGGGCTTGGAGGGTAGGTTTAATATAGCTCCAAAGTTCTATTCACCATCTGTTCCTGTGAAAATTCTTCTAATACTTTTTTGTTAAGTGATTCTGCCATGGTATGTCTAAACTTTTTATCTTCAATCATTGTAAGTAATGCCACTGTGAGTTCATCAACATTTTCTTTTGCAACAAGAATTCCATCTTTTTCTGAAATTATAATTTCTGGAATACCACCAACTGAAGTTGCTATAACTGGAAGTTCTGCCAATCCTGCTTCCAGAACAGCAAGTGATAACGCCTCAGATCGAGATGCTAGCACAAAGATATCAAGTACTTTTAAGTATTTTGTAGCGTTATCAATATATCCGAGTAATGTGACATGTTTTCCAATATGTAGATCCTGTATTAACCGTTCGATATTTTTTCTTTCTTCTCCTTCGCCAAAAATATAAAGATGAATCGCATCGTGTACATCTTTTACATTTGATATTGCTTCAAGCAATATATCTAATCCTTTAATGTGATGTAGTTCCGCAAGTGTTCCTATGGCAACTGCATTCCCTGATTCTTTAATAGACAATTTTTCTAAAGCAGCTTCTTTTGTTACATATGCAATTTGTGAGACTCCATTGTGAATTATTACTATTTTTTTGTTTACAATTGGCCACGATGAAACTTGCGCTTTGATACTGTTTGAAACTGCAATAGTTTGGGTACTTAAAAGCAGGGTTGCAAAATAAGAAATTTTTATTACAAGCTTGCTTAGAAAAGATCTATTTTCGTTAAATGCCCATCCGTGAGCTGTAAAAATAATGTTCTTGATGCTTGCAAGACGTCCTGCCAGGCTTCCGATTCCTCCAATTTTAGAGCTATTAAGATGAATTGCATCATATGCTTCGCTTTTAAAATGTTTGTATAAAAAGGAAAAAACCTGAAATTCTTTCAGTATAGAAATATCCCGTTCAAGATAAGGAATTGTAATAACCGTAATATTTTTTGATTTTAGCTTTTCCTTTAAGATTCCATCTCCTCCAAGTGCAACACGTACATCAAATAGGTTACTTGGCAAGGAAGTGGCAAGCTCATAGACATATTTTTGAGCACCACCAAAGTTAGATTTGGTAATAATAAATAAAACTTTCTTTTTGGCAGCATCGTGTTGTTCCTGTTTTTTTGATTGCATCTTTCTAAATCGGTATTATAGTCTATACATTACCTTATTTTCATCTAAATAGAATGACCATCGTAAATAAGCGAGAGCCAATATTGTTGCTACTTGGAGACATCATTTTCTTCTATATTTCATTGTGGTTTATGTTAGCGATACGTTATGTTGGTTATCCAGAAAAGGCACTTATTGATAGTCACTTATTGCCATTTTCGATTTTATTTTTTATTTGGGTTGTTATTTTTTACATTGGAGGGTTGTATGAAAAACATACAATATTCTTACGAAACAAGCTTCCTGTTGTAATTCTTAATACTCAAATTATTAATAGTTTGATTGCCGTATTGTTTTTCTACCTTGTTCCTTTTTTTGGTATTACTCCAAAAACAAACTTATTTATATATTTAATTGTTAGTTTTGGGTTAATTGTTATTTGGCGATTATATCTGTTTCCAAAACTATTTTTTGGTAAGCGAAAGTACAGTGCTGTGCTTATTGGTTCTGGAGAAGAGTTGCAGGAGTTAAAGCGAGAAGTAAACGATAACGAGCGCTATGGTTTTAATTTTATAAGAAGTATTGATGTTGAAGATTTATCGTCTATTGATTTCAAAAAAGAAGTTGTGGATGTTATTTATGAAGAGCATGTACAACTTTGTGTTGTTGATATGAAAAATCCAGGCGTGCAACCAGTGGTTTCACAGTTATACAATCTCATTTTTTGTGGCGTACAGTTTATAGATAAACATAAGGTGTATGAAGGAATCTTTGATAAAATTCCACTTTCAATTATTGGGTACAGTTGGTTTATTGAAAACATCTCTTCAAAAACACATATTGTGTACGACACTTTTAAGCGTATAACCGATATTCTATTAGCCTCAATTGTTGGAATAGTGTGGTTACTCATTACACCGTTTGTGATGCTTGCGATTTGGATAGAAGATAAGGGTGGAGCATTTATTGTGCAAGAACGAATTGGTCAAGGAGGAAGAAAGTTTAAACTTCTGAAGTTTAGAAGCATGACTACAAATAACGACAGAGGAGGTTGGCCAGGCGAAGAGGGTGAAAAAAATAGCATTACTACAGTTGGAAATTTTTTGAGAAAATCTAGAATTGATGAGCTTCCTCAAGTTTGGAATGTGTTTAAGGGGGAAATGTCGCTTATCGGCCCTCGTCCAGATATTATTGGAAATTATGAAACGCTTGTTAAAGAAGTTCCATACTATACAATTCGCAACTTAGTAAAACCTGGTTTGTCGGGATGGGCGCAAACACATCAAGAAGTTGTTCCTCATACTATTGAAGAAACAAAAGAGCGATTAGCATACGATATTTTCTATATTAAAAATCGATCATTTTTCTTGGATGCAAAAATTGCGTTGCAGACATTAAATACCTTGGCTGGGAGAGTGGGGAGGTAGATTTCCCAAAACAAAAAACCTAGTGTAGTATTTACTTTTAATGGGCGACTATCCTTCACCATATACACACATAACACACTCGCAGCAGTTTACTCCAGATTTTCTTTTTGAATTATTTACACTTACCGATGACATTCGGTCGAACCCAGAAAAATATAATGATGTATTACGTGGCAAAATAGTTGCCACGCTTTTTTATGAGCCATCAACTAGAACCCGATTTTCTTTTGAGTCGGCAACATATCGTTTGGGAGGGGAAGTTATAACTACAGAAAATGCACAAGAATTTTCATCTGCGACAAAAGGTGAAACTATCGAAGATTCTATTAGAGTAATAAGTGCATACGCAGACTTCATTGTAATGCGACATTTTGAAGAAGATTCTTCAAAGCGAGCAATGAGTACTGCAAAAGTTCCAATAATAAATGCTGGATCTGGAAAATCGCAACATCCAACACAAGCATTGCTTGATGTATATACCATTTGGAAAGAAGTAGGGAAGTTGGAAAATATTCATGTTGCTGTGGTTGGAGATTTGCTTCGTGGTAGAACATGCGATTCTCTTGTATATCTCCTTTCAAAATTTAAAGGAACACACTTTTCTTTTGTATCTCCCGAGAATTGTAATGTAAAAGAAAGTTTGAAAGAACATTTAAATGAATCGGGAAGTACCTATAAAGAATTAGACGATATGAATGATTGCATAAGTGAAGTAGATGCGTTGTACATGACTCGTATACAAAAAGAGCGATTTCACAATACGGAAGAATATGAAGCCGCAAAAGGAAAATTTATTTTAACGAATGGTGATGCAGAAAAAATGAAAGATAGTGCAATTATCATGCACCCACTTCCACGAGTTGATGAAATCGATGTTGCTGTGGATAGAAACAAGCGAGCTCGATATTTTGAACAGGCGGAAAATGGGTTGTGGGTACGAATGGCTTTACTTGTTTTGCTGAACAGTAATCTTTAAAGTATTCAGGTTACAGACCAAGCTTAAAAAGAATAACGTGAACCGAGGGTTCTAACCCCTCAAAAGCCCCAATATTCCTCACAGGTGAGGGGTCTTTTTTATTTAGGTAGCAATGTAAATTCTTTTTGATACTATATAAATATGCACAAGAATCATTATGGTGAAAATGGAAAAGTTGCCGAATCTGATTTTTTTGGAAATATAGATAAAGGTAAACACTGGGAAAAGCTTAATCAAAAAGTTGGGCAACTAAAGTCGAATCCAGAAAAAAGAAAGGAACTGCAGGCCGTTGTGGAAAAATTACGAAATGTTTTACCTCCATACGATTCACGTCGTTCTAGTTTTGCGATGATTGAAGAATGTCAGGCATTTCCACCAAATGAGCCAGATAAAGAATACGCGCGAGAACTTCGTGGCAAAGTACTTGCATTACTACAAGAGCAGTCTGAAGTTGCTGATGAAATTCAGGATACTGATGTGTTATTTTTTACCGCATGCTCAGATCTTGTAGTTCAAAATAAGACACTTGATACTTCGCTTGATAGATGGCACGGAATTGATGCATTTATGAAGGTTCGTGTTGGCGACAGGTGGGTACTAATTACAATGGACGGTAGTATTGATCCAAATAAAATGGAAAAAAAACCAAAAACTGATGTTGTAACAATTTGGCCAGAAGATTTAGATTCCAGAGAAAACCCCGAAACATTCAATTCATTTGTTGAAATGGAAGCACAAAAAGTCTTTGATTCATTACAATCAAAGATACGCGAATAGGTTGACAGTATAATAAATTTACGTTAAAACTAAGAAAATGAGAACTCAAACACCCCAAGAACACTTAGGAACATTTGTTCCTAAGTCAGAACCATCATCTGATCTTCTAAAGCAGCCTTTTGAGGATGAAACCTGTTTAGCTCGCATGTACTGCGAGAATTGCGGTCTTCTTAATGAACTTTCAGAAGAAGCGTTACTTTTAATTTTACAAGTTATTGAGCTAATCAATGAAACAGAACCACAAAAGGTTTCTGATATTGACTGGTCTCGTCACTACATCCACGCAAAAGGATGCACCAGCTGTACTGAGGATGATGATCTGCGCTTCATGCTTTGTGAAATATCATAAGCACGACGCTTATTTTCTTTAATTTATTCTTCTTTGTGCTACGCTATATTCACTATGAACGAGACAGAAACAACTTCAACCAACCCAACTTCGCCAAAGGCTACGAAGGGTAAGACAGTAGTTATTACAGGGGCTGCGGGATATGTAGGTGCAATGCTTATCGATCAGTGGAACGAACGAGATGATGTAGAAACAATTATTGGAATCGATAAAGAGCCACTTCCAGAACTTATCGCTAATAAAGAAAAGCTAACGTATATTCAAGCTAACTTATCTAATCCAGAAGAATGGCTAGAACAAGTGAAAGAAGCTAATCCTGAGGTAATTATTCATACTGCATGGCAAATTCGCGAAATGTATGGAGACCAAGATACGCAGTGGAAATGGAATGTATACGGTTCACAGCAAGTAATTGATGTGGCATTTACGCTAGATTCTGTAAAAAAACTTATTTATTTTTCAACAGTTTCAAGTTACGGAGCATTTCCAGAAAATACATTAGAAGAACGAATTCCTGAAGAACAACAATTTAAAGAAGATGAATATTTATACGGAATCGAGAAGAAAGTTGTTGAAGAATACCTAGAAGCTCGATATGAATTAGGGAAAAAGAACAAAGAATGTGTTCCACAAATTTTTGTTGTTCGTCCTGCTGCGATTACTGGTCCACGAGGGCGATACATGCGAGTTCGGTTTGGACTTCAGTCTGCACTATCAGGACAACTTAAAAATGGACCATTTTTCCATAAAGTAGTTTCAAAGCTTGTTTCATTTGTGCCTGTAACAAAAAACTGGTGTCGACAATTTATTCATGAAGATGATGTTGCAGATATCGTCACTATGTTCTCGTTAGACGATGCTATTACGGGAGATTACGAAGTATTTAATATTTGCCCTCCGGGTGATGTGGTAACAGGAACAGACATGGCAAAAGCTGTGGGGAAAAAACCTATTCCAATTTCACCATCTGTTATTCGTTTGGGGTTCTTTACACTGTGGCATGTATCGCGCGGAAAAGTTCCAACATCTAAGGGTGGTTGGAAGTTCTATTCGTTTCCAGTTGCAGTTGATGGATCAAAACTTACAAAACAGTATGGTTATGAATATCAACATGAATCACTTGATGCATTCACAAAGAAAGAGGGAAGATATGCAAAGTATATTGAACAGGGTTCCGAAACTTCTTTGAAATAAGTAAAAGTATTTTTTGATAAAAAGTGCTTTTTATGGTATTATACGTTTTCTATGAAAAATGATATTCGTATTCTAAGACGGGTTTTTGTTATTGCTAAAAGTTATCATAAGCATTTTATTGTAATTGGATTATTTATGATTTTTTGGACAGTACTAAGTTTAGTAAGTCCGTATTTTTTTGGTAAAACAATCGATAGTTTAACTACTGGCGATTATCGAAACGCATTCATACTAACAGGAATTTCAATTGCAATTTGGCTTTTTTCATATGCTGTTGAAATGTATCAAGCAAAATATGAAATAAAGCATATTCGATTTGGGCTGCAGAAGTTTTTTTCAAAATGGTCACTTGAAAAAATACTTATGCAATCGCTTGGGCAATTCCGCGCAGAAAATTCAGGGTTTCGACAGAAAATTTTTAACAAAGGTGAAAGTGCAATGCAAAACGTTATACAAGCACTTGTGTACAGTATTATGCCAATTACACTTCGTTCGGTTATTACTACTATCGCTATTTATTTTCTAAATCCATTACTTGGAATTGTTATTACAGTTGGTTTGGTTGTGTATTGTTGTATTATTTTTCGTATTAATAAAAATATTGAATCTGATTTAACAAAACTTATAGAACTTTGGGGGAAAGAAGGAAGAGAATATGCCGAAAACTTGCGCTATCTTTCATTAATAAAAACTAATGTACAAGAAGATAAGGTTTTGAAACATTACGATACGGTGTATGAAAATGTAAAATCTGTTGGAATTCCATTGTGGTTTCGATTTGAAACTATGGCACTCGGACGTGATACCGTCAGCACTGTTTTTCGTGGAGGAGCGCTACTGCTTGGAATTTGGCTTGTCATGAACGGTGATATTACGTTAGGAACTATTGTTGTTTTCTTTGCATGGTCGAGTAGTGTTTTTCAGGGCTTACAGCAACTTGGAAGAGTGCAAAGAAATATGGCAGATTGGCTCTCTGCTATTAAGAAAATGCTGGACATGCTCGACGAAAAACCAGTTGCTCAAGAGATAAAAAATCCAGTCGTGCTAGAAAATATGAAAGGATCTATAGTGTTTGATGCTGTCACATTTCATTATCCTAAAAGAAAAAAGCAGAATGAAGAATCTGTAGAAAAAAATGAAGTAAAGCAAGGCGACGAACATGAGCACGAGCCTGCATTAGAAAATATTAGTTTCACTATTGATGCAGGAAAAACAACTGCGTTTGTTGGAAAGTCTGGTTCTGGAAAAACAACACTTATAAATTTATTACTTCGAGCGTACGACCCGCAAGAAGGTGCTATTTTTATTGATGGAATTAACTTAAAAGATTTGCAGTTAAATGCATACAGGAAGCAGGTTGGTGTAGTTGAACAAGATGTTGAAGTGTTTGATAAAACCATTAAACATAATATTCTATTCCCTATAGATAACCCAGAATATTTTGATGTTGAAGAACTTGATGCAATTGCAAAAGATGCAGGTGTTGCAGAGTTTAAAGACAGACTTGCGGATGGTTACGATACTAAAATTGGAGAAAAAGGAATTCAACTTTCTGGTGGGCAAAAACAGCGCGTAGGAATTGCGCGAGTATTGGCAAAAAAACCGAAGATACTTATTTTTGATGAAGCAACTGCAAGTTTAGATAGTATTAATGAAAAGAATATTCATGAGGCAATGAATAAGGCCCTTAAAGGAAGAACTGGAATTATTATTGCACATCGATTAGCAACAATTGTTGATGCAGATAAAATCGTTGTTATGAATAATGGAAAGGTTGTAGGCGAGGGGACGCATAAAGAATTAGTTAAAGACTGTCCTGAATATCAGGAGCTTGTGCAGTTGCAGAATTTGAACTAAAGCACAAACACCGTTATTTCATTTGCACTAAAGTACAAAATATAGTCATCACAGTTGTTATTTTATTTGCACTAAAGTACAAAATATAGTCATCACAGTTGTTATTTCATTTGCACTAAAGTACAAAATATAGTCATCACAGTTGTTATTTTATTTGCACTAAAGTACAAATAAAATATAGTCGCTTCGCTCGTTATTTCATTTGACATAAAAAAACTTTGTGTTACTTTATGATAATCATGAAAAATATGATTCAAAAAACACATAGTAATAAAAACACAACAGCCGCATATCGCGTGGTGAGTTCTGTTGGTGTTTTAGTTTCTATTTTTTTCAAAAACAACCTTATATATAGGGCAATGCATAGTTTGTAATACACAAATACATTATGAATTACACAATGCTCTATATAGGAATATAGAGCATTGTTCTTTTAATTAAACCGCACATTACAATCGAAAATAGAAGGAGAAATAGACATGAAAGCAAAAGAAGAAAATGAAATTAAAACACCTGTTACTGTTAAAGATAACTTAAAGCAGTTTGCTAAGTCGTTAGGTCTTATTCAATGGATCTGGAGAGATATTATTCCTCAAGACAGTAAATATTATGCCAAATGGATGGTTTTCATTCATGTAATTGGCACAACATTTGCTACGGCTGGGCCACTTTTGCTTGCGCTCATTATCGATAACGTTCCAAAAGAAGGAACACTTGGAAACAAGGAAATCGTTATTTGGGCTTTTGCAGGCTTTATTGCTCTCAACATTATCCACAAATTCTTTGAGTTTGGAAGAAGGAAACTTCGAGAATATCAACTGGGAGCAAATCTTAAGGCTATTGATAGATTCATTACAGAAATGTTTTTGAGTAAATCGATTGGTCAGCATCTACGAGAGAAAAAACATCTCTCTGTTGCAAGTATCGAAAAGGGGAGAGTGAGAATGTTAAACCTACAAGGAATTATATTGTTTGAAGCGTTTGATGTTGTCTTTCGACTTCTTATTGCATACATAGCACTTCTGATAATTCTTCCATATGCCGCTGGGATAATCGCACTGTTTGCGATTCCTTATTTGGCACTTTCCATTTATTCAAATTCAAAAATTGAGGGCATTGCTCATCCAATTGATGATAGGTATCGAACGTTGTTTAGATACCGTTCGGCTCGTTGGGAAAATGGAAGGAAGGTTAAAGTTGCAGGAATGCATCAAAGAGAAGTGTCCGACATGGATATTCGATTTGATGAGATTCTTGTTGACGATAGGCGATTCTGGAGCTGGTTTATCGTACAAATTACGTATCGTGATTTACTCATGGTGGGCGCCTTAGGGTGTGTAATTTGGTACGGGATTAGTTTGGCATTTAGCCCTGAAACAGAAAAAGTATTCACAATTGGCCTTTTGTGGCCATTAATTATGTGGACAACGAAAATCGTTGAAAGCTTTTGGATGATTGGGAATATTGAACATCAATTTAATAACAATACACCTGCCGTTGAGGCACTTCGTAAAGTTGTTAATCTGAAGCCAGATATTACTGATAAACCAAACGCAATTACACTACCAGACGGACCAATGAAAGTTGAGTTCAAAAATGTTTGGTTTCGACATAAGCCATCTGTCCTCGACGATAAACAGGAGCAAAAAGAGTTTCCTTGGATTCTCAAAAACGTTTCGTTTGTTATTGAGCAAGGAGAGAGTGTTGCCTGTATTGGAGCAAGTGGTTGTGGAAAATCTACAATTACTATGTTGCTTTTGCGCGCAGTTGATCCTGATAAAGGGCAAATTCTTGTGAACGGAATTGATTTACGTGATGTTTCACTTGCATCTTGGTGGAAGCAAATTGGGTACATCCCACAGCGACCAGCAATTTTCGATGGAACAATTAGTGAGAATATTCGTTACGGAAGCCTGGAAGATGATTCTGAAGATGTCCGTCTGCGCATGATTATTGATGCACTTTGTATTGATTTTGGCGACAGGCTGGTAAAAGGTTTTAACACCTCAGTTGGGCATGATGGCATTGAACTATCTGGAGGAGAACAGCAGCGCGTTGCAGCTGCCTCTGAAGCGTATGGTTCACCAAACTTTGCAATCATCGATGAGGCTACGGCGAGCTTAGATTCTTCAACGGAAGTACAATTCCAAGAAGGTCTTGAAGAGCTGCTTGAGTCACAAGGGGCAACAGTGTTAACAATTGCACACCGTTTAAGTACGCTTAGGCGATGCAAAAAATTCATTGTTCTTTTGCCTGCAGATAAATGCGATGATTCTGGTAGTCAGGTTGAGGCCTGTGCCACAAGCTTCGTTGCATTACATGCAACTTCTCCAACTTTTCGTCAATTAGCGACAGATCAAGATTTGAAAATCGCGGTCTAATATAAGTGCTTTCGAGCACTTTTTTCTTTTCCAAAAAAACTAATTTACATGTTGTCTAGCGTAATAAAGAAAAAATCCCTCATTCAAATTAGAAAGGGGATAGGGTTGGTTGTACATTGTTCCATGTACGTCTTTTTTTAAAGTTACGTAAAAAATCGATAACAATTTTGACGGGCTCAAGCAATCTTGCAAGCATATTTCTATCTGAAATTGTTGTAATTTCACATGATGTAATTCTTTCTGCATTCCATGTTTGTAATCGCTTTAATTCATTGTTCCAAATAAATTCCGTGCGAAAAGCATGGTAGCTGCTTGTTATAATTTGCACATCAGCCTGTTCACCCTCATTCACTTTTTTGGATATGATACGAAGTGCACTCATTATCTCGGCACGAGTGCTCCAATAGCATTCATGTTTTTGTGGAGTGAGTACATGATTGCCAAAGTTACCTGGCAGCATTTTTTCATTCACTGCGCCATGTCTTTTTGCACATGTAAGTATGTGTTGCCTTTGCATCTCTCCAAAAGAGAGACGTTGCGCATCAAACTTTCTGGCGTTTGCCATTCCTGCACTAGTAATGATGTAAGAATGTTCCCAGCTATCATCAGTTTTTACCATAGCTCTAAGTCCAACTTCACATCTTTTTTTAGATATTGGGCCAATACTCATTCCTCTGTAGCCCATGTCATTTGCTAGTACAATAATAAATTTTTTATTCAAAAGATCCTCCTTGGTTAAGTTCAGTTCGATTTAACTCTTTTTGTACACCCCAGTCAATAGCCATCACACTTTTTTTCTGTATAATCAACCCACAAACACATCTCTATGAAAAACATTCGATTCGGAGCCATTATTGTAATTATCATTAGTATCGCTATTGGGTACTTCGTCTATAATTCAGAAGTAAGTCCAGATTCAGATTTTCCGTTTCGTTATGGACTTGATTTAGATGGAGGAACACGACTTGTGTATCGTGCTGATGTTTCAGAGGTGCAACCACAAGATATTGATGGTGCCATGGATTCACTTCGAAAAACTATTGAACGAAGGGTTAATGTTTTTGGAGTGTCTGAGCCAATTGTAACCGTCGAGAGGGGAAGTATTTTCTCTGCTGATGAGGATGCAAATCGGCTAAGTGTTGAGCTTCCTGGTGTTACAAACATTCAAGATGCTATTGACGCAATTGGCCAAACACCATTATTGGAATTTCGATTAGCAAAAGATGCCTCATCTTCAAGAGCCTTACTTGAAACAATCACACCTTCTTCAACTGCGGAAGAAATTACAGATGCAATTTACAACCAATATGAACCTTCAGGTTTGTCGGGAGGTCAGTTGGAGCGCGCTGCAGTTACTTTTGGGCAAGGTGCAGGTACTGCTGTGTCAATTGATTTTAATAAAGAAGGCTCAGATTTACTTGCAAAAATTACTAAAGAAAACGTTGGGCGTGTTATGGCAATTTTCTTAGATAAGCAATTAATGTCAGACCCTGTAATTCAAACTGAAATTCTTGGAGGAACAGCCCAAGTTACTGGAAACTTTACTATTGATGAAGCACGAGAGCTTTCACAAAATTTAAACTTTGGAGCATTACCTGTTCCAATAGAGCTTTTGGAAACTAATACTATTGGCCCATCACTCGGAAAAGAAACTTTAAATGCAGGTGTTAAAGCTATAAGTATTGCATTGTTATTTATTGTCGCATTCTTAATTATTTGGTATCGGTTGCCAGGTGTTATTGCTTCAATTTCATTGGCAGTGTATATCGCACTAATGTTAGCTTTATTTAAAGTAATACCAGTAACATTAACTGCTTCTGGTGTTGCTGGATTTATTTTGTCTCTTGGAATGGCTGTTGATGCTAATGTGCTTATTTTTGAACGAATGAAAGAAGAAATGATGAAACATCCACTACAAAAAGCCATTACAGAAGGATTTTCACGGGCATGGCCAGCAATTAGAGATGGTAATACCACAAGTATTATTGCAGCTGCAATCCTATTTTGGATGTCGGGAACATCATTAATTAAAGGATTCGCATTAGTTTTTGGATTAGGAGTTATTATTTCGATGCTTACAGCTGTAACGGTTTCTCGAACACTACTACTAGCAGTTACATTTTCTAATAAAAAGAAATTTAAAAAACTATTTAAGTCTGGTTTCTTAAAACCTAAACAAAAATAATATGTTTGCTGTTATTCACAAAAAAATATTTTATACACTTTCAATTATTTTAATTGCACTTTCAATCGCATCATTAATTATTTTTGGCTTGAAACCAAGTATCGACTTCACAGGTGGTTCAATGCTTGAAGGTTACTACGAAACAAATGCACCAACACACGATGAAGTAGAAGCAATTGTGTTTGCGCAAGGATACGATAAAGCTTCTGTGCGAAAGGCTGGAGAAAATGGATTCTTTATTAAGCTTCCTACAATTACTAATGAAGAAAAAGTTGCATTAGAATCAACACTTACTATCAATGGTTCAGATTTTGTTGAAAAACAATTTACAACAGTTGGTCCTACTCTTGGAAGGGAATTAGCAACTAAATCTACATTCGCTTTATTCCTAGTACTTCTAGCGATTGTTTGTTACGTGGCATATGTTTTTCGTGGTGTTACAAGACCTGTTTCTTCATGGAAGTATGGTTTTACTGCAATTATTGCTTTGGCTCATGATGTAATTATTTCACTTGGATTTTTCTCGGTATTAGGTGCAATACGTGGAACTGAAATTGATACATTGTTTGTAACCGCACTTTTGGTTATTTTAGGATACTCGGTAAATGATTCAATTGTGGTACTCGATCGAGTTCGAGAAAATTTGCTTAATACTCCAGAGAAACAAAGAAAGACAAAGTTTATTGAAGTGGTTGGGATTAGTTTGCGAGAAACAATCGCACGTTCATTAAATACAACATTCACAACACTTTTGGCACTTGTAGCATTGTTTATTTTTGGAGGCCAAACAACACATGATTTCTCATTGGCACTAATTGTTGGTGTTGTGGCTGGAGGATATTCATCTATATTTATCGCCGCACCAATGCTAGTTACATTTTTTGAAAAATGGCCGCAGAAAGATGAGGTTAAAGTAGAAGAAGTTGAAGTTCAGTAATTTTTAAAGATACGACAAAGTAGATAATAAGTAATTGAAACTGCTATACTTTTATTATGAAAGAAAAACAAACATATACTAAAGAATTTTCGTTACAGAGATTGTGTATGTTGATGTCATTTTCATTTGCAGTATTGTCGCATGTATATAGTGAGTAGACCTTTAAGGTTTACAAAGAAGAAGCTATAAACATACGACAGTCCTGCAATCTGCAGGACTGTCTTTGTGTATGCAAAGCTTGTTCATTCAAAATGACCCATAAAACCAAATGACAATACGTACCAACTATGCGTCACTCAAAAGACGTGAGAATAAGGATCCAAAGGTGACAGAAGTAATTCTGTTTCGGGCAGTGCAAGTTGCTATTCCTACAGCTATTGCTAACGCTCTAACCGACCTAGAGCTTGAAAAAGCACTCAATGCTATTTCTGCTCATAAACTAACTTCTTTAGTTGTATAGAAATGGTGCGCATATTTGCATGTCATTTCTTTTTCTTTACTTTTAAAAATGAAAAGAGTAATCTCGATTTATGATTACAGATCTTTCTTTTCAGCCGGGAAGTATAGTTGCTTCAATTGGTCATCTCTTAAAAGATGGTGTTGGTTATGCAAATTCTTCAATTCAAACAATTCCAATCGATTTAGGACGGCCAGGTCATTTTGTAAATATCCGAAGCACTAACAATTCACAAAAGATAAAATGTAGAATAGTTATTTCAACTGAGCCATACGGGAGCCTGCATTTTGTTGGAGTTAAAGAGATGCCACAAAGGTTTTACCGCCCAAGTCTTGTTGATCCAATTATTTTAATGAGGATACCAAGTGCATTCTCGGATATTGATCAGGAGAATGCATACGTCAACAAGGCTGCATTTAACCTAATTACGCTTATTACCACTGGAGCATTGCATCGAATTGTCTTCGACAATCATCGACGCTAATGTTCTAGTTTTTTCTTTAGCTGTATTGCTTGACCTTAATCCATATTTGCGTATAATACCTCTCACTCCATCACAAGAGAGAAGGAGTATGCATTTTGATAATTACATAATTCATTTCATATATATCAGCCCGATATATATGAAAACAAATTGAATAACTTGGTGAAATTACTATATTTAATTATTTTAATTATATGATTTCTACTAATTGTTCAGTCCAAAAAATATTTCTAGATTATTTAAAAAATAATCACAAAAACAATAATGATCAGTAAAATGATTAGAGCAATAAAGTTGGGCATCGTAAGAGATCCTCGCATTCGCAAGGATATTTAAATTATGAATAATTTAAATAGTTTTTTACTTTGTCCTGTTCACTTTATATTTAGAGTTTGATTCTAGCTCAGGATGAACGCTGGCGACGTGGATAAGGCATGCAAGTCGAACGAGGCTTAGAGCCGAGTGGCAGACGAGGTAGTAACACGTAGGAATGTACCCTAAAGTCAGGAATAGCTATGGGAAACCATAGATAATACTTGATAGTCCCTTCGGGGTAAAGCTTTCGCGCTTTAGGAACAGCCTGCGGAGTATCAGCTTGTTGGTAAGGTAATGGCTTACCAAGGCTATGACGCTTAGGGGAGGTGAGAGCCTGACCCCCACCGATGGTACTGAGACACGGACCATACACCTACGGGTGGCCGCAGTCGAGAATCTTCCGCAATGGACGCAAGTCTGACGGAGCGACGTCGCGTGATTGATGAAGTCTTTAGGGATGTAAAAATCTTTTATGAGGGAGGAAGTTTATTGACGTTACCTCATGAATAAGGGGTTGCTAAACTCGTGCCAGCAGCAGCGGTAATACGAGTGCCCCGAGCGTTATCCGGAATTATTGGGCGTAAAGGGTCTGTAGGCGGATCTATTAGTCAGTCGTTAAAGCTCCCGGCTTAACTGGGAAAAGGCGATTGAAACGGTAGGTCTAGAGGATGTGAGGGGTGTGTGGAACTCATGGTGTAGGGGTGAAATCCGTTGATATCATGGGGAACACCGAAAGCGAAGGCAACACACTGGCACATTCCTGACGCTGAGAGACGAAAGCGTGGGTCGCGAAGGGGATTAGATACCCCCGTAGTCCACGCCCTAAACGATCCTGACTAGCTTTGGGGGGTATCGACCCCCTCCGAGGCGTAGCTAACGCGTTAAGTCAGGCGCCTGGGTAGTACGGCCGCAAGGCTAAAACTCAAAGAAATAGACGGGGACTTGCACAAGCAGTGGATCATGTGGCTTAATTCGACGATAAACGAAGAACCTCACCAGGGCTAGACATCTATACGAAAGATCTAAGAAACTAGATCCCTCTTCGGACGTATAGACAGGTGATGCATGGCCGTCGTCAGTTCGTGGCTTGAGCTGTTCCCTTAAGTGGGGTAACGAACGCAACCCTTATCGTATGTTACAAGTGTCATACGAGACCGCCCCCGCTTTTGCGCCTAATCGAGAGATTGGACATAAAAGCGGGGGAGGAAGGTGGGGATGACGCCAGGTCAGCATGTCCCTTGATGCCCTGGGCTGCACACATGATACAATGCCAACTACAGAAAGACGCAATACCGCGAGGTGGAGCAAACCTCGAAAAGTTGGCCCAATTCGGATAGGAGTCTGCAACTCGACTCCTTGAAGCCGGAATTGCTAGTAATCGTGGATCAGCTATGCCACGGTGAATACGTTCTCAAGTCTTGTACTCACCGCCCGTCAAGTCAAGGGAGTTGGGAGCACCCGAAATCTCAATTTATTTGGGACTACGGTGAATTCAATGACAGGGACTAAGTCGTAACAAGGCACGGGTAGCGGAAGCTGTTCGTGGATTAATTCAAGAGAAATTCGTCTACTACTATGATGTAGATTTAGACGGTCGATTGGTGTGCCTCAATTGAGCACATCAGGAAAATGGCGTTCATTTCCGAAAGGTACGCTGAGACAGGGAGGAGAGACTCCTAAGTGAACAGGATGAAGTAGAAAAGTATTTTTATTTTCTGAACACGTTCAATTTGTACAATGAATTATGTAGTGTTAGTAAAAACCACTGCGTCCTGCGCGGTGGTTTTTTACTTCATCTTCTTTTTATTATGATAAAATAATTCTATTACACTAAAAAAATTTTTCTTCTGCACACATGAAACGGTACATTAAAAACACTGCACGTTTAATAGGAATAGGACTACTCTTTTATTTCGCAATCGTTTCTAAAAATATTCCTGAAGCGTTCGCTGTCACATCACTTGGTGATTGTTCTTCATCTTTAAACATTACAAACGAAACCTACACACTTACAGGCGACATCACTGGTACATGTACTGTTACTGCTAACAACATCACGATTGATGGGCAGGATATGTATACGATTACGGGGGATGTGGTGGTGGGAGATATTGCTGTTACGGATTTCACTTTGCAAGAAGTGGTAGTATCAGGGAGTGTGAATGGGTATGTGGAGTATGGATACGACGGAGCAAATATTATTATATCTAATGCAACAACAGGAAATGTAGATGCACGTGGTGGTGATTATGGAAATGCAGGAGACATCACCATTACTAATGCAACAACAGGAACTATTAATTCTAGTGCTGGTGATTATGGAAATGCAGGAGATATCACCATTACTAATGCAACAACAGGAACTATTAATTCTAGTGCTGGTGATTATGGAAATGCAGGAGATATCACCATTACTAATGCAACAACGGGAAATGTAGATGCGAATGTTGGTGCCGATGGAAATGCAGGAGATATCACCATTACTAATGCAACAACAGGAAATGTAGATGCACGTGGTAGTGAAAGTAGTTTTGGTAACGGAGGAAGCGGAGGAGATATCACCATTACTAATGCAACAACAGGAAATGTAGATGCACGTGGTGGTGAAAGTGATTTTGATAACGGAGGAAGCGGAGGTGATGTCACGATTACTAATGCAACAACAGGAAATGTAGATGCACGTGGTGGTGAAAGTGATTTTGATAACGGAGGAAGCGGAGGTGATGTCACGATTACTAATGCAACAACAGGAAATGTAGATGCACGTGGTGGTGAAAGTGATTTTGATAACGGAGGGAGCGGAGGTGATATCATCATCACAGACTCATATACAGGAATTCTTAATACCGTTGGTGGTACTGGTTCCACAAACGGAACCCCAGGAACCCTCACTCTTCAAAACACCGCTCCAGCCCTAACCGTTACGCCGCTCACATTCAATCTTGCTTCATCTGCAACCTTTGATACGCTCTTTGGTACTGTTTCAGCAACAGATCAAGTTGCAACTACAACTGCCACCATCACCGATGATATTGTAGTAACAGGAACAGTAGGAACAACACCAGGAGACTACGATATCCTTTATGAAATAACCGATACTCCTATTTCTGTAACATTCAATAGTGTTGCCACATCATCTGCTACAAATACAACATCACTTACTAGAACCATCACACGTCTTGCCGATGCGACACAAGTAATCGAAGAAGAAGCAATCATTCGCACACAATCTGGAGGAAGACGTTCATCTTCACGAAACGGTGAGAATAATAATACTGAAGAAGAAATAGGAGTAGAGGAAACAACAACTAACACACATGCCACATCAGCACCAACCTTCACCACAACCTTATCTAACGGAAGTGAAGAACCTTCTGTGAAAGAGCTACAAACCCTCTTAAACAACATTAACTTCACCCTTGCTACAGAAGGTGCAGGATCACCTGGAAACGAAACAAACTACTACGGAAAACTCACAACAAACGCAGTGCAACGGTTCCAAGAAGTCTTTGATATCACACCAGCGGATGGAATCCTTAATCAGCAAACACGAGACTGGTTTAATTTGATTATAATATTTAGGTAGGGGGGATTATTTTTGTGTAATATAAAGCCACTCGGGGATGGGAGGTTTTTTTGTTTTTTGACGAATCTGTTATATGCATGTACCCTTGTCTGCAAGAATCCCCGTTCTTATGTATGAAAACAGTCACAAGATTTATTAATGAAAAAATTGGTCGTGCAAAAGAAATTTGGTACAACAAAGAGACGTGGCCTATATATCCAATCTCAATACCTATTTTTTTTCTGGCACTTCTTGGCGCAGCACTGCACTTACTGTACTCATTGCGAGCGATGTAACGTGTACCTTTTCTTTTATTGACTTATTATTTAATTTGTTGTAATTTCATATCATGAATGTAGCGAGAGTACTTTTGATAATAACAGCATCTATTTATGTTGCGATAAAATTTTTTGACGGAATCGCATGGTTGCTTTTCAGAGGCAATCCATCTGGTTTGTAGTTTTTCAAAACACAAACCAAATTTTCTTTTACTTTTTCACCTTAATTTGCTATATTCTCTTCACTCTTATGGAGCTACCTGCGCTGTGCGCTTCGTAGCTCGAACAAAGTGAGAGCGAAGAAGCGCGCGTAGCTCAGCTGGTTAGAGCGCATCACTGATAATGATGAGGTCCCAAGTTCGAATCTTGGCGTGCGCACAAAAATAGCATGAAGAACATAGAAATTAGATATATAAAGAAAACTGACGTCACAGAACTTCATCAGTACGTTAATATTCTTTCTCAAGAAAAAACATATGTAACATTGCAAGGTGAAAAAATATCTTTAGCAGATGAAGAGAAGTTTGTTTTAAGTGCCATCAAGAAAAACAAAAATAAAACTGGAGTAAATATGGTTATTGTTGTGGATGGTGTTATTGCTGGAATTTGTGGAATAAATGCAAGATCAGCAACAACAGAAAAGCATGTGGCATCGTTGGGAATTAGTATTGGTAAAAATTTTCGTGGGCAAAAGCTTGGAGAAAAGTTAATGAAAAAGGCTATTGCAGAAGCACGAAAAAATATTTCTGGACTGAGGATTATTATTTTGGCTGTTTATCAAGGAAACTTTGCGATTCGTTTATATGAAAAACTAGGATTTAAAATGTATGGAAGACTTGAGAAGGGAGTTAAGTTTAGAGGAAAATATGTTGATAAGATTGAGATGGCAAAGCGGGTGTAGTTCGTTATACTATAGCGACATGAAAAAATACACACAACAAACTATGTGTTGCACAAGTTCAAATACTTATGTTTAGCTTGTTGTTTTTATATTCACCTTATTCACTTTAAATAGTTTTGAAAATTTCCAGCTAAACAGAAGCTGGTTTTTTGTTTAGCAAAAATTACTTACATAAAATATAATGAAGAGACTTTATGAAATTAAAAGCAAAGAAAATTGTAGTTATTGGGTTGCCAGGTGCAGGTAAAACATATTTGGCAGAAAGATTAGTTAAAAAAATTGATGGAGCACATCTTAATGCAGATGAGGTTCGTTCAAAATACGATGATTGGGACTTTTCAGATGAAGGTCGATTACGACAATCAAATCGCATGAAAACCCTCGCAGAATCGCATATACAGGCTGGTAGGCATGTAGTTGTTGACTTTGTTTGCCCAACACCAGAGACGCGCACAGCATTTAATGCAGATGTAACTATTTGGGTAGATACAATAACAAAAGGACGATTTGAAGATACCAATAAGGTATTTATTCCACCCACTGAAGATGAATACGACTTTCATGTAACAGAGAAAACAGATGGTGATTTTTGGCCAACGTATATTGCTAAGCGAATTTTAGAAACAGGCTGGGATAGTAAAGCTCCCACAGTACAATTACTTGGAAGGTGGCAGCCATGGCATGAAGGTCATCGTGCACTGTTTAAGCGAGCTATTGAAAAAACTGGCCAGGTTGCAGTTATGATTAGAGATTGTCAGGGATTGGGTGATAATCCTTTTTGTCAGGATACTGCTGGTGATTTAATTCGAAATAATTTACAAGACATGTATGAAGAAGGAATTGATTATATTATTTTGCCAGTGCCGAATATTACGCATATTACCTACGGAAGAACTGTTGGTTATACAATTGCGCAAGAACATTTTGAAAAAGATATTGAGGATGTTTCAGCAACGAAAAAGCGAGAAGCATTGCGTGAAGAAGGGAAATTAGAATAAGAATAAAAAAGCTAATTTTATTAAGATTAGCTTTTTTATTTGTAATTTTGTTATAGTAAAAATATTACTAAATAATATTTTATATGAATTTTAATGAATCAGGAGAACCAAATGAAGACAAGAACGATGGAATTGAAAGCAATCAACAAGCATTTCGTGATGCTGTAGAAGTACAAATTCTTTCAATGGTTGCAGATGGAAAGTTAACTGAAGAAGAAGCTGAAGAAAAAAGAAAAGCAGCCGACTTAATTACTGATGGAATCCCTGATGATGTTGCTCATGCAGCAAAAACGTTTGTTATGGCGGGAGTTTCTTCAGAATCAGAAACCGTAGCTCACTTTAACGCTGAACGTGCATCTGCTGAAGATGATGATCATACAATTGAATCATCTCCAGAAAAAGCATTATACGAAAGCTTTATTGCAAAAGATGAGCAAGCAAATGCGCTATTTGATGCACTCACTGTAAAATTAGAGGAAGCTGGTGCATTAGAAGATGAAAGTACTAAAGAATTAGTTGATCAATATGAATCACTTAAGAAAAGTGCAAAAGAAGATTTAGACGCATGGTTTGAAGCTGCAGAAGTAACACAAAAAACGTATGAAGAGGAATTAGCTTCATATAAAAATTAGTAGCAACTCACATTGCAAGGTTTTCATAAAACGAGGTTTCGCACCTCGTTTTTGTGTTTGTAATATGCTACAGTAGCGCCACAAATTTTATTTAGTAACTAATTTATTTTATATATGGCAGCCGACCGAAACGCGAAAATAATCGCAAAAATTGCAGACAATAACTGCGAACCAGCATTCTTAAAAGACCTTTTTGATTTAGGCGCAGATGTTGCTTGGTTAAATACAGCTCATCAAGATGAAGCTGATACTTTAATGGTAATGGAAAAAATCAGAGAATTATCTGATGAAATTCCCATTCTTATTGATACAAAAGGTCCTGAAATTAGAACTAAAAATATTGAAGAGCCAGTTGAGGTTTCTGCTGGTGAAGAGTTTGTGGTTACTGGAGATGAATCGGTAACTGGAGATAAAGTTATTTGTGTAGATTACGCTAATTTCGCTGCTGAGATTCCTGTTGGAACTGAAATCCTTATTGATGATGGAGAATTTTCATGTGAAGTAAAAGAAGTAAAAGATAATCAGCTGATTTGTGTTGCTGGAAACGATGGAAAAATCAAGAAAAAGAAAAGTGTAAATGTTCCTTCTGTGCACATTTCACTTCCAGCATTATCTGCAAAAGACACTGGTTTTGTTCACTTCTGTGCAAAACATAATGTCGATTACATTATTCATTCATTTATCCGAGGTAAAAAAGATATTGATGAAATTAAGGCAATCCTTAATGAATACGAAAATCATAATGTAAAAATTATCGCGAAAATTGAAAACCGAGAAGGGTTCGATAATATTGATGAAATTCTAGAAAACTGTGAAGGGTTGATGGTTGCACGAGGAGACTTAGGCGTAGAAGTTCCATTTGAAGAGGTTCCATATATGCAAAAAATTATGGTTAATCGTGCTACTGAAATGGGAAAAATTTCTATTGTTGCAACACAGGCACTTCATTCAATGGTAGAAAATCCTCGTCCAACACGAGCTGAAGTTTCAGATGTAGCAAATGCAGTTCTTGATGGGGCTGATGGAGTTTCAATGAGTGGAGAAACTGCATATGGAAAATATCCACGACAAGCAGTTAATGCAATGGCACGAATTATGAAATTTACCGAAGCAACTCGAGACGAAGTAAACTTCACTGAAGCACAGCCAATTTCAGAACACCCGATGCACGTTGTTGCAGAATCTGTTGTTCATACTGCAGACATGTCGGGAGCAGAAATAATTATCGTTGAAAGTGATAATCCAAAAATTGCACAAACTATTTCTGCATTTCGTCCTGATACTCCAATTTACGCATTTTCTGAAAAGAAAGAAATTGTACGAGAGCTTAAGCTTTCATATGCAGTACATGCACGATCGAGCGCAGACATTAAGCAAACATTACTTGATGAAGAATACGTTGCCGATGACATGGTTGTTGTTGTGCGAGCACGAGACGATTCTACTGAAGAATTTGATATTAGCGTGACGACAATCGAAAGCCTGTAAAATAGTCTTTATAATCTATTTAGAAATTGACTTCACATTTTATGTGAAGTCATTTTCTTTTTGTGAAATATATGTAATATGGCTAATGAATGGGAAGAACTAGTACAAGACCTCGTAGCCGGCGTAGTTTGAAAAGATTACGGAAAACTAAAATAATAACCCACGGCCTTCGCTGTGATAAACAAATGGAGGAACCGTTTGAAGATGATTTATTCATCTCTTCAAAAAAACCACAAAAAACAATCGTTGCATTGCTTGATCGTAAGAATATTGTCATTGAAATCGACCATAGTGTGAATATCGAACCAGGAGCCTTGCCTTCTGGTAAGAATGCATACTTTGCCGATGATGGCATATTGTTGCTCCAAAAAACTACATCAAATAAAACAAAGCGGAAAATGCTTTTTGTTTCACTCGAGAAGTTTCGTTCAATGTCGGGTCAGCGAAACTTTTGGAAACAGAACTTCGTTTGTAAGACTGCAACATTTAGTTTTTGGGGAGGTAAGCGTAACCTCCAGGTGAGTTTCTAACTCACTATATTTTCTTTTTGTTACAATACAGTAATTATTTAAAACACATATCATATGAACAAGAATGAATATTACCGAAATAAAGTAGAGGCATTTAATGAACCAGAGCGTTTAGTAGAAAGTGTTCCTCTTCCAGGCAATCCAAAGAAATTTCATATCATTGGAATATGTGGAACGGCAATGGGTGCGCTTGCAGGATTGTTACGTGATAAGGGATATGAGGTAAGTGGTTCAGATCAGGCTTGTTTTCCTCCTATTTCAGATATGCTTGAAACACTTGATGTCGATGTTCATACAGGAAATTACGAAGCATTAAACATTGCTGAAGATGTCGATATTACTGTTATTGGAAATGTTTCTACTCCTAAAAATCCAGAAGCAGCACATGTTCGTGAAAATAACCTTCCATTCACTACACTCCCAGACACACTTCGTGATTATGTATTTGGTGACGCAAAACGAATTGTGGTTGCTGGCACACATGGAAAAACAACTACTACGGGAATTGTAACTGCACTGTTTGATACTGCAAAGAAGAATCCTGGATTTATGATTGGGGGTGTTCCTCAAGGAAAAGAAAAAGGATTTAGTGTTGGAAATGGCGACTATGCAATTTTTGAAGGAGATGAATATGACACTAGCTACTTTAATAAAATGCCGAAATTTTTACAATACGGCGCACATACAGGAATTGTAACGTCACTAGAATTAGACCATTTGGATATTTATTCAGATTTAGAAGATTACACACAAGCATTTAATTATTTCGCACAAGATATTCCAAAGGATGGATTTTTGTTTATTAATGGGGACGATGATGTGCTAACGCACTTAAAAGATGAAGCAAAACAATGTATGGTGAGAACCTATGGTTTTAATGACAGTAACGATATTTACGGAAAGTACATGCGAACGACACCGCAAGGAACACAAGTTTGCACCGTTGTTGTAGATGGTGAGGAATTGGGGGAAATTGAAACACCGCTTCCTGGGTTGTATAACATTGCAAACTGTTTAGGTGCGCTTGGAATTGCACTTGTGCACGGAATTTCATTTGAGGATATTCAAAAAGGATTACGAATTTTTGGAGGAATGAAGCGACGTCAAGAAGTTGTATGTGAAGTAAATGGGATTACGCTCATTGATGATTTTGCACATCATCCAACATCGGTAAAAGCAACATTGGCTGGTATAAAAGAAAAGTATGCACAAAGTGAAACCCCGCGACGATTAGTTGCAATATTCGAGCCTCGTTCAAATTCAAGCAGAAAAAAGATTTTTGAAAAAGACTATGTTACAAGTTTTGATAGTGCAGATGTGGTTTTTTTAAAAACTCCTAAGCTTCGTCATAATGATGATGCTGATGATTTCATAAGTCCTGAAGCAATTAAAGCTGGGATACTTGCTCGAAATGAAAACGCACAAGTATTCACTCATGAAAATGTTGATGCGCTTGCAGAAGATATTATGAGTACTGTGAAAGAAGGCGATATTGTAATGATGATGTCGAATGGGAATTTTGATGGGTTGAAAGGGAAGTTGGAAGCGAAATTAAAAGAAAAGTCTTAGTAAATTGTTACTAAGAAAACATTTGATGATGAGCCCATGCTCGAATCGACATCAAGCGATTCACAAACTCAGCTTCTGTGAGCACAGTTTCGTGAGTGTCGTGTACACCAAAACCACGATGTCGATGAACAAGTGGTATGCTCCCAGAGTCAAATAATGCCTTAGTTAGACCAGGTGATTTTGTTGCAGTAACGAAGATGTTCGTTAGAAGATCTTGGTAGGCATCGCTGTGTCTGCCATACTCTTCGTTGTTCCACCAAAGTGTTTGTCGCTTTTTCCAATCAGGTGCATTCGGTTCCTCGCGGGTTCTCCATGCAGCGACCCCTGAACGCCTGCAAACCTCTTGTTGCCATGCAAAATCGCGGAACTTAAGTGCTTGAAGAATTCCTTCAATTGAAGCGCACGGAACTCCATCAAAAATGAATGGGTGCGGCGCAAGGTTGCTGAGTGCTTTAGCAATACCAGTTTGATCGTATCCTATATTTATCGTTTCCATCAATTATTGTAAGTGGGTACAATGCTCAGAATTGAGCATTTGTTTTCTATTCGAAATTATAATAGAATCACCTCCATGTCAACACTCTATATCGTTGCAACACCTATTGGAAATCTCGAAGATATAACACTCCGGGCTATTCGTATTTTAAAAGAAGTCGATTTGGTTTTATGTGAAGATACGCGTGTTACTAAAAAACTATTACGACAGTATGAAATCGACACAGCAACCATGTCGTATCATGCGCATTCAAAAATTACTAAAGAAGAAAAAATAATTGCGTTTTTAGAAGAAGGGAAGTCTGTGGCGCTTGTTTCTGACGCTGGAACACCTGCTATTTCAGACCCTGGCGCAATGCTCGTGCAACATAT